>OHAF01001870.1_pt1 | contig 17774 bp, 14 predicted proteins | sample 1577041 | NCBI WGS metagenome assembly OHAF01 (sample SAMEA3541495, study PRJEB24748) | human gut metagenome | biome: human gut; feature: human-associated habitat; material: faeces | place: China | collected 2012
TCCTCCTCTGATGCCAAGGACCCCGTAACACAGGGTATGTGGGGCATATTTCAGGTGTTTTTTGACACCATTGTTATATGCACACTTACGGCACTCGTAATACTGACTACCGGGGCAAATCTGCAAAGCGGACTTGAGGGAGTCAATATAACAATATATGCCTTCGAGAGCGTGCTCGGCAAATGGGGCTCTTATATAGTATCCATAGGTATAGTTATGTTCGCTTTTTCAACCATACTCGGCTGGTCGGTGTACGGCTCGCGCGCCGCAGAATATATAGGCGGAAAAAAGCTGACTGCGGTGTATAAAATAATATTTCTCGCAATGACATTTATAGGTGCCGTGTCGAGCATTCAGCTTGTTTGGGATCTTTCCGATACGTTTAACGGTCTTATGGCTTTGCCGAACCTTATAGGTCTGTTGCTTTTGTCGGGGACGGTGTTTAAAATAACCAAAAACTACGAGCAGAGAGTGATAGGCGGCAAAAAGATAAAGCCGATGCTGTCTTTTTATGACCGTGAGAAATAATTTTCGGTATTCACATTTAACTTCGAATTTGATATAATATACGGGATTTAAAAAGATAAAAGAGGAAATTTATGTCAGGTAAAAAGGACTACATCAGAAATTTTTGCATAATTGCCCATATCGACCACGGCAAGAGTACGCTTGCCGACCGTTTGTTGGAGCTTACGGATTCCGTAGCGAAGCGTGATATGGAGGCGCAGCTTCTTGACAATATGGATATTGAGCGTGAACGCGGTATAACCATTAAGGCACGTGCCGTAAAGCTTGATTACAAGGCTGCCGACGGCAAAAAATATGAACTGAACTTAATAGACACTCCCGGTCATGTTGACTTCAACTATGAGGTGTCGCGTTCCCTTGCGGCATGCGAGGGAGCTGTGCTGATAGTTGACGCGTCACAGGGAATAGAGGCTCAAACTCTTGCAAATACCTACCTTGCGCTTGACCACGACCTTGAAATTGTACCGGTAATAAATAAAATCGACCTTCCCGCCGCAGAGCCGGAGCGCGTTGCTAAAGAAGTGGAGGACGTTATAGGCATACCGTGTATGGATTCGCCGCGAATTTCGGCAAAAACGGGCGAGAATGTTCCCGCTGTGCTCGAGGAAATCGTAAACCTTGTGCCGCCTCCGGATGATAACGATTCAAAGCCGCTCAGAGCGCTTGTATTTGACTCCGTATATGACAGCTATCGCGGTGTAATTGTCTATGTCAGAATAGTTGACGGTGTGGTAAGACCGGGGCAGACCATGCGTCTTATGGCTACGGGCGCTGAATTTACAATTGTGGAAACGGGATATATGCGCGCCAAGAGCTTGGAGCCGACAAAGCAGCTGTCCTCGGGTGAGGTCGGTTATATCACCGCTTCGATTAAAACCGTAGGCGATGCGCGCGTAGGCGATACCGTGACTCTTGCCGAAAATCCGGCTTCGGAGCCGCTTGCAGGATATCGCAAGGTAAATCCGATGGTTTTCTGCGGAATTTATCCGGCGGACGGAGCGGATTATGAGGCTCTTAGGGATGCTCTCGCCAAATTACAGCTGAATGACGCCTCGCTCTCGTTTGAACCCGAGACGTCAAGTGCACTCGGCTTCGGCTTCAGGTGCGGTTTTTTGGGGCTTTTGCACCTTGAAATCATACAGGAACGCCTTGAGAGAGAGTATGACCTTGACCTTGTAACAACAATACCTTCGGTTGTTTACAAAATACATCTTACCGACGGAAACGTAGTCGAAATAGACAATCCGTGCAACTACCCCGACCCTGCAACAATCGATTTTGCGGAGGAACCCATGGTGGAGGCGCACATTTTTTCTCCGAAGGATTATGTGGGAGCCATAATGGACCTTTGCCAGGACAGACGCGGCGAATATAAAGAAATGACGTATCTTGACGCCGACAGGGTGGACTTAAAATATATACTCCCGCTTAACGAAATAATCTATGACTTCTTTGACGTCTTAAAATCGCGTACGCGCGGCTATGCTTCGTTTGACTATGAGCTTTGCGGCTACCAAAGGTCAAGCCTTGTAAAGCTCGACGTTCTTTTGAACGGCGATATGATAGACGCCCTCTCGTTTATTATTCACTCCGAAAAGGCATATCCGAGAGCGCGCAGAATAGCCGAGAAGCTTAAGGACAATATCCCGCGCCAGATGTTTGAAATTCCCATTCAGATAGCCGTGGGCGGCAAGGTAATAGCGCGCGAAACCGTAAAGGCAATGCGTAAGGACGTGCTCGCTAAATGCTACGGCGGCGATATAACGCGTAAAAAGAAGCTGCTTGAAAAGCAAAAAGAGGGTAAAAAGCGTATGCGCAAGTTCGGTACGGTAGAAGTTCCGCAAGAGGCGTTTATGGCTGTGCTTAAATTAGACGATGAATAATATAGGACTGTATATTCACATTCCGTTTTGCAATTCAAAGTGCCCGTATTGCGATTTTTACTCGTTTCGCGCCGATGACGATACAAAAAACAGATATGTTTCGGCTGTTTTGCGAGAGCTTCGGAACAATTCAAAACAGCTTAGTTGTAAAGCCGATACGCTTTACATCGGCGGCGGAACTCCGTCGGTTTTGGCTCCGGATTATCTTTGTCAAATCATAAACGGCGCAAAATCAACGTTTTTGACCGATGATGCGGAAATAACGGTAGAGTGCAACCCGTTTTCGCTCGGCGACGAATTCTTTGAAAAAGTAAGCGAGTGTAAAGTAAACAGGCTTTCCATAGGGCTTCAGTCGGCAAATGACGGCGAACGTAGGATTTTAGGCAGACGAGCCGGCAAAAGCGAGGTTCAAAGTGTCGTTTCGCGGGCAAAAAAAGCGGGAATAAATAATATTTCGCTTGATGTCATGCTCGGCGTGCCGGGTCAAACTAAAGAGAGCCTTAAAAGCACGCTTGATTTCTGCATTTCTTCGGGTGTGCCGCATCTCAGCTGCTACATTCTCAAAATAGAGGAGAATACGCCGTTTTTTCGTATGAGAGACAAATTGCCGTTCCCCTCTGACGACGATACGGCCGATATGTACCTTTTTATGTGCGAATACCTCGAAGAACACGGTATTATGCAGTATGAAATATCAAATTTTGCGGTTCCCGGCTTTGAGAGCCGCCATAATCTGAAATATTGGCACGATGAGGAGTACCTCGGCATAGGTGCTTCGGCACATTCGTTTTTAGGCGGAAAACGCACATATTATCCGCGTGATATTGAGTATTTCATAAGCGGCAATGAGCGTTTAACTGAGGGCGACGGCGGCGACGAAGAGGAATTTTGTATGCTCGCTTTAAGGCTTCGCGAGGGGCTTACTCAAGAGCGTTTTTACGCCCGTTTTCATCACGGCATACCGCAAAAAATGCTCGAAAGCGCAAAGCAATACGAAAAATACGGGCTTTGCAGCTGTGAGAGCGGCGGAATTTCTCTGACGCGGCGCGGATTTTTACTCTCTAACTCCGTAATATCCGAAATTATCTTATAGATATAAACATTTTAGGGCTTGTAATTCGCTTTACAAGCCCGTTTTTTTGTGCTTTTCGGGTGTTTGTGAAATTAAAACGGCTCTTTGTTACAATGGTGTTTTTTTGTCGCACAGTACGTGATAAAATCAAGAGGCTAAACGGAAGAGTTCTATAAAAGTGAATTGATTACAGAGAATTTCCGGTGTATAATTTGTACAAGATTACCTAAAACGGCGGCAATTTTTGTCGAAGTGTGCTTGCAATCTAAAATTTTACATATTTTCATTTCAAAATGACAAAAGAACGTCAAACTGCGTTCATAATTTGTTAACATTTGGTTTAAAGACTGTTTAAAATGAGTTTTTAAATTAGCTAAAAACTCTTTACACCAAGTCATTTTTGGTGTAAACTTAAGTATAAATATACGGTGTAATAGTGTACCCATTTGCGCCTTAAAATCGGTAAATAGACGCTTGCTCCGCAAAATGATGGAAAACAAACGTTAAAGTAAACCCGAAGCGGTGCGGATTTATCGTATACTATTATATATAGCGTTTTTAATCAATTTATCGGAGGTTTTTCATTTGGCAGATCTTATATTTCGGCATCTTACCGGAGCCGATGGCGAGGGCGTTTACAAAAACGGCAAAACCGGCTTCTCGGTTTCTTATTTCAAAAAGAAAGAAATAGACTCGCGCTATCCCTCGGGCGGCTATACGGTTGTCGGTCAAATAGGGAAGGGCAAACGCGAAATCGGTGATTTGCAGTCTGACGACGGGCAAACCGAAAAGGTGTATGCCGCAACGAAAATGCCTCATACCGCGGTAGTCGGCTACATAGAGACAGAGGCTGACAAATTCATTGCGATAGTTAAAGACAGGCTCTTACTTTGGCTTTTGTTTGCGCTTTTGATAGCGGCACTTATAATAGGTCTTATATTCCTTTTAAAGGCCGTTATACCGACAGGCGGCGATGGCACAACCACAACGCCCCCCGCAGGCGTAATCGACCAAAATGCCATATTGGGCGAGGGCGAGATTTCCGTACCCGATAAAACAAAAACAAGGGGCAGGCAGATAAAGGTCTACGGTATTCCCGAGCTTCCCTTGGCGGCAAATACCAAGGAGCAGAGCTTCGTATTCTCAAATCCCGAGGAAAACCCGTGCTTCTTTGTTATAGAAATAGAGCTTTCAGATACAGGCGAGGTTATATATACCTCAAATCTCTTGCCGCCTGGCTATTCAATATCAAAGTTCACGCTGAACCGTGAGCTTGCGGCAGGAACTTATCCTGCAACAATCCATGTTAAGACATACAGCTTTGATAAAGAGCAGCGTAAACTTAACAATATGGATTTAAAAACGACCATCGTGGTTTCATAAGAAACTATATTCAAAATACAGATTTTGAGGAAAGGAGTTGCAGTTTATGCAAAAAAATTCAAAGATTAAAATTGGAAAAAGCATAACTGCTGTGCTGCTTTGCGTAGTGCTTTTGGTAACGTCGATTCCCATGGTTCTCGCGGCCGGCGAGGGCGAATATGACCCGATACCGACCTTTACCGAATCGGATAAAAGGGAAGCGGCTGCAACACTTAATGACGACGGCGGAATTACGGTCAGCTTCCCCGCGGCTAAGGTTAGCGAGCGCAAAACCGGCACAAAGACAATTGGCGGGTATATGTTAGAGCTTGTTGATCTCGGAACATATACCGAAGTTCACACAAGCACGGTTTTGCTGCGCAAGATGGTTAGTCCCACCGGTACCGCACCGTACACGGCTGAGATTACGGCAGACGAAATCAAAACAAAGGTGCCTGCGGGTCTGTCTGACGATCACCGTTACAATATTACGATAACGGCGTACGACAGCGACGGCTGGTTCTCGGAGGCTGTTAACGCATACGTTTCGGATGTTCCGACTTATGTATACGATGCGGACGCTTATGCCCCCGTTACAAACAACGTTCTTGCCGTGCGTGAAGTCCTTACCTTTGATAAAAAAGGTAACGCAGATGACCACGGTTCGTATTCGGATGCCGGAACCAACGAGAGAACCGCCGAAATCAACAATGTACGCAGTACGTCAGGCTCTCTTGACTATATGCAGGAGGGTAATCACCTTTCATTCGAAGGCAGAACCGATGGAGTAGGCGTTAAAGACACGGGCAACAGCTACGGCTACGCAATGCGTATCGAGTCCGCCGCAACCACCGACAGCCCTCAGTCCTTTGATACGTCATGGAGCCGTCAGACTTGGGACCCGACGGGTGCTTCCGAGATTTGGTACTATCTTGACTTCTCTGAGGTCAGCGTAACGGGGCTTTCGTTCCGCCTTCGTTCAAACGAAAAGTATTTTGCACAGGATTTTGACAACAACTACAGTGAAAGCAGTAATGCTTTTAACAGATACGGCGATATAATTTACTCAACTGTCGGTGCGGCTATCGGTGCTTCAAAGCCGGGATACAAGGGCGAAGCTCCCTATTTGTATCTTCAGCAGGCCGACGGCGGTTGGAAAAAGGTTATGTTAAAAGACGGTACCGTTGACCTTGACCATTTCAAGGGATATGTCCGCATACCGCTTCAGTTTATGTGCTCCGAAACCGACTCCGTTGTCACGGATTCCAACGAGGATTTCGGTGTAAACAAGCCTATGCCCGATATGTATGTGTGGAACAACTCGAATAAAACTAAAGCAAATGCCAACAAGTATTATAACGAAAAAATTAAGCTTTCGCAGTCGGTAGTTGTTGACCCTGCCGGTACTTCGATATCCGATGCTCTGCTTATTAGACGCTATTCCTTCAGAATCAACAAGACGTCGACTTTAAGCGGTGAATACTATATCGACGGCGGCACAATGCTCGCTCCGTGCATGACTACGGCGGACGGTGGCAAGACAACAGCCGATTCGCCCAAAAGAGCTTATATCGATAAGACCAAAATCGGTACGGGTGAAGATCCGGTAGTTAATCGTACAAATGCTTTTAAAGCTATCGAGGATATTATGTCCGCCGGCTTTAAGTTTACGGGTTGCTCGTATGACCCGGCTTCTACGAGCCTTGAAACCAACAACGGCAGCGTAGGTAAAAAGATTTTCCTTGATAATGTATTGTTCTACCGTACAGACGGTCAGAAATACAGCGAAAATACCCTTAACGGAGCAACAAACACAGGCACGCCCGTTAAGACATATTATGACCAGGAAACAGAAATTCCGCGCGCTATTTTCAATGCCTGCCAAAAGTACATTGAAAATCCGAACTCTTACGATTACCGCGCCGTTAAGTATATCGAGGACTTGATAGCCGGTTATAAAAAATCAATTGAGGAATATAACAAATCCGAGGAAGCCGGAAAATCCGGTATAATCGATGCTTCATTCCTTGAGGAGTCTGCGCTCGATACCAAGGCGGCAGCACTCGGTATGACCGAGGCTTGGGAAAAATACAAGACCGCCAAGCAGGCTTGTATAGACGGTAAAACCTACGGCTCTGCTAACTCGGGTGCAGAGGATTTCATTCCGATGATTTCAACGAAGCTTGAGCAGCTTCCCGATTTCGACGAAAATACTCTCGCGGTAAGCGATGAGGATAAAGCCGTTGTTAAGAGCCTTTATGAGGTTTATATCCGCCTTAACTTAAGCCAACTCGCTATGCTCGGCAGAGCGGAAGAGGAGAAGCTCTTAAAGTACTTCAGCTTCATAGAAGAAGAACTTGCCGACAACTCTGTTGTAATAGGCCAGGCGCTTACAAACAATAAGGTTATACCGTTCGGCGACTTCGATTCCTTAGAAAAAGGCACCAGAAGCTGGCAGTTTGAAAACTCAAAATATGCCGGCAAGGTAGGTCAGGATTACTACTATTCTAAGGGATATTTGACATATCAGGTTCCCTTTGCTTCACTTTCGGCGCACTCTCAGGATACCGCAACTCCTACACTTATACCGACCGGCGCTCTCGGTAATGACCCGCAGAGAAACGGTATTACAGATTATCGCCAAAACGGTACTTCGGCAATCATTACATCAAACGGCCTTGAGGGCAAAAACGCCGCAACGGTTACCATAAATAACCAGTATGCCGAAGACAGAAAAGGCTGGTATAACTGCATAAGCATTACAAAGGGACTTGTTGACGAAGAACCGAGCAGCAGCGGCGATTACTCCACGCTGAGAGCCAACAATATGTCGTCTGAGAGTCTCGGCGATTTTGCTAAGTCATATACCAAAAACGACATAGGCGAAACCGACCGTCTGGCACTTGTATTCTACGCAGACTTCTCTCAGCTTGACACATTCTCGATGGCGTTTAATATCAGCTCATACTATGAAGGAGCCGCCGAGGACTACACCCTCGACTTCGGCAGCGACAACGAGGCTTCTTACTTCTATCTCATTAACCCCAAGACGGGTGAATGGGCTAAGTGTACTCCCAAGGATGAGAGTAAGAGAAGAATTTACGCTTACACCTCGGAGTACGGCATAGATACGGGAGACGGCGATTACCTGACCCTTTCTCACTACAAGGGCTATGTTATGATTCCGCTCTTCCAGTTCTCGAGAGGCGTTCAGGGCATTAATCCAGTCTCTAACTATCGTATAGATGAAAAAGCCGATGCCCTTAACAACATTTTCCGTGTTACCATAGGTATAGCGCCCTTGTCAAATTACAACGATTCGTCCGTAAACGGAAAGAGCGCAGCCGCAATGAACGGTAAGAGCTTTACAATAGGCTCTGTCGGCTTTACATACAGACAGGGTACCTCGGTATACGGCGCAGACGTGCAAAACAGAACCGGCGACGTCTCGTTCGACGATTATGCACAGGTTAAGTCTCTTACTTCAATGCAGTTTGAAAACGCGGTAGCGGATGTTGATATTTATAAAGCGAACACTCGTACCGAAAAGATAAACACGGCACTTGCTCTTTATGCGCAGCTTTCGGATTATCAAAAGTCAATACCTTCCGTTGCAAGAGCATACAGCGTGCTTCAAAAGTACAAGAGCATCGACGACGGCATCACTTTGCTCGATCAGCCGCAAATTGCGGTTGCCGATTTGAAACCTTTGATTGAGGCTATGCCGGCTGCAGCAACCGGCGGTTCCGTAACAGACAGCAACGCCTTACCTTATCCCGGTTTTGTTATCGGCACCGATGAGAGCGGAACAGAGAAGCCGCTTATAGATTACGGCGCATATTCTCTCACCGCGGCTGACGTACAGAACATAATCAATTGGTATAAGCAGTCTTATGAGCGCTATACCGACGAGGCGATTGCGGCGCTCGGTACGGAGAACGTCACAAAAATGGAAAACCTTTATAAGGTTGCAAAACGCTTGAGACTTCTCGAAAATTACCGTGACGGCTACACGAGTGACTCCGGTACCGCTATAACCGGTATTAAAGACCTTAACGCTCTTGTTGCTTCAATGTACGGCGAGACCGGTAAAGCGACCGACCTTACGACCGACTGCAGGCTTATGCCTACCGGCCAGACCGCGGCGCTTGAAAACTACATCGAGAAGTATAACGACCTTGATTATTACGCTAAGTATATCTTAACTGATAAGGCCGACAAATTTGCAAGCGCTCCTCAGTATAAGAATTATGCTAAGTCGGCCGAGGCGGTTAACAAGGTGCTTGCCAATATCAAAACTTACACCGACGACATCACCGGTAAGACGGTTAAGGGCGGCGTTGTTCGACTCGAAGAAAAGTACACGGCTCTTTACAATACCGTTAAGGGTCAAATGGACAATAGCGGTATTCAGGATCTTACCGCAATAACGGAAGCGGTTGAAGAGTACAATTCGTTTAAGGGCTATATAAGGCAGGTTCAAGAGGTTAATGACGGTAACACCGTTAATTCCTCGGACGGCGAAGCTCTCCACGGTATTATAGATACCCTCCGTCTTTTCCCGAACTTTGTTTCGGAGGTAGACAAAGACAGCGTCGCTCTCAATAAGGGTGCAACAACGGGAACCGCAGTCTTTACTCTTTCAAATGCCGTTAACTATCCGGACGGAAGCTACACACTTCGTGTAACCTCTAAAAACGGAGGCCTTAAGGACGCTACAGGCACCACCCACGATTACAACGTAGCAATGACGGGTGCGATTGAAAAAACCGTAACGGCAGACGCTCTTAAAACTTCTCCCGAAACCGCGGAGGTCGCAAATAACACCGCTTCGGCGGCAGCTCCCAAGGCAATAAACTTTACGTTTACCGCCACGGGCGTTACCGTAACGAGTGAAGATGTTATTACAATAGAGCTTATCGATAAAGCTACCGGCGAGGTTGCTGTTGACAAGACAACAAATGAGCCTGTCAGAAAAACTGTCAATATTCATTTTGCCGCAGACGACTTCTTTGAGGTTGCAATTCCTGCGGAAATAGATGTTCCTTGGGGCGAGACGGAAGCTGTTGATGTTTCCTATAAGGTTACGTCTTCACTTGACACGGGCAGTAAGATCGGTGTTTCCGTAGCACGCAGTGCTTCTGTCGCAAATGACACTCTCACCAATGCAGCAACATCGACATACGCTCTTCCGTATACTTCACAGAACTTTACTTCCACAGAATTTACAGGTAAAAATGAGGGAGCGCTTCCCGCTCAAAAACCGTCATTGACGATTTCCGGTTGGACGGACGCTCCGATAGCCGAGTATTCGACTACTCTTACTTATACCGTAGATTACACTAAAGGTTAATTAACAAATTAAATGCTTTATCAAGACCATAAGGAGGTGGTTCTATGAAGAAAACATTATCAGTTTTGCTCTCAGTGCTTTTATTGTCGCTCGTGACTGTTCCGTCTTTCGCGGCTCCGGCTCCGGCTACGCTGAACAAAGAGAACCCCGTAGGCTCCGTAAAGATTTCTACCGGCGAGGGCAAACAGGATGAGTATGAGCTTACAATTCCTGCCGATACCGAAATACCGTGGGAAGCTACTTCTTACGCAATAGGTAAGGTTACGGCAACTAAAATGTGGCTGTCTCCGGGCAAGACCGTTAAGGTGGCTGTTTCGTCGCTCAACGGCTCAAAGCTTGTCAACACTTTGGACAGCTCAAAGACTATCGCCTACACGCTTACAGGCGCAGAGCAAATGGCGTTTTTACCGGGCGATTATATGAAGTCTTACGACCTCTCCGTGAACATCGCAGAGGCTGAATGGCAAAAAGCCGCTTCGGGTGAGCATACAGATGTTCTTACCTTTACGGCAGAATATACTAACGCGTAATAAATATAAGGAGATAAATTATGAAAAAGCTTATTTCTATCGCACTCGCAGCGGCTATGCTCGCAGCTGTTTCGGTTCCCGCTTTTGCAGCTAATCCCATAACCAAGGAAACAGAGCAGACCGGTACAACCATAATTAAGACATCCACAAAAACAGGCCCCGATTCGCCTGAGGATGATGCTGTCAGATACACCGTTTCTATTCCGGCAGATACAGAAATTTACTGGGGCACCGAGGAGACAAATCTTGTTTACTCTGTTGAGTCTCACCTCAAGAGAGGCCAGGCTCTCAAGGTTACCGTAGCAGGCACAGGCTCTATGAAGACCGATGCTGCAGCAGGCGAGGTTTACACTCTTCCCTATACTCTTTCGGGTGACAACGCTTTCACGGCAGACAGCCCCGTAGTTTACGGCAACAAGGAAACTCCGGCCGTTGACAAAAATCTCAAGGTTACAATAAGCAGCGAGGACTGGAACAGAGCTGTTGTTGATGTTTACAACGACACCCTTACCTTTACCGCTGAGGTTTAATTATTGAAAGGAGACTAATATAATGAAAAAGCTTATTTCAATCGCACTTGCAGCGGTTATGCTTGCAGCAGCTTCGGTTCCCGTTTTCGCAGCTAACCCCATAACCAAGGAAACTGACAATACCGGTACAGCTATTGTTAAGACCGCCACAAAAACAGGCCCCGATGCTCCCGAAGACGACGCTGTTAAATACACCGTTACAATTCCGGCCGATACCACAATTTACTGGGGCGCAGAGGAAACAGCTCTTGACGGATTTTCTGTTGAGTCTCACCTTAAATACGGCCAGAAGCTTAAAATCGGCGTTGAGGGCTCAAGACTTATGAAGCTTACCGAGGATGCAAACGAGACATTGGCTTACGATTTCTCGGCTGACTCTAACCTCGAATTTATAGCTGACAGCCCTGTTATCAATCCCGCAAAGGCACTTACCCTCAAGGTTAAGGTTGCCGCAGACGATTGGAACAACGCTATCGTCGGCGAGTACAGCGATACTCTTACCTTCACCGTAAGCCTTTGATTTTGAAAGGAGATAACCACAATGAAAAAATTACTTTCAATAGCTCTTGCGGCGGCAATGCTCGCAGCGGTTTCCGTTCCGTCATTTGCAGTTGATAAGACGCTTACAAGCGACCATACCTCCGATACGGCTAAGGTTATTACTTCTACAAAAACCGGTCCCGACGGTCCCGAGGCTACTTCTTACACGGTAACCTTCCCGGCAGAAACCACTATTTACTGGGGCAAAGAGAGCACAGACTTTACATACAACGTAAAGTGCCAGCTCAAATCAAACGACCGTCTTAATGTTACGGTAGCAAAGGAAGACGGTACAACCGACCTCAAGGCTATCGCATCAGGCAATACCGCTACTCTTCCTTTCAGCGTAGCAGGCACCACAGCTTATACTTCAGCCTCTGCAGTTGTTGCAGATGAAGCTGTTAACGCTGCAGTAAACATTGCCTCAGCTGATTGGGCAAAGGTTCCGGTAGATGAGTACGAGGGTAATCTTACACTTACGGTTTCGATAGCTCCCGCTACAATCTAAGAGTCGGAAACCCTTTCAAAAGACAAGGAGAACCAATTATGAAAAAAATTCTTTCAATAGTCATTGCGGCTGTGATGCTCTTGGCTATATCGGTTCCCGCTTTTGCTGCAACTGCGACAATAGATCAGTCTACTTCCGGTGGCGTCGGTAACTCCTCGGTAGTTACCGACCGAAGCGGAATAAGCGGTACCTTTACCGTTTCTTATCCCGCCGAAACCACCATTTATTGGGGCACCGAAAGTACCGAAATCGGTTACACTGTATCGAGTACGCTTGTGAGCGGCAATAACCTTCGTGTTACTGTAGCTCAGGACAACGCAAATCTCCATACAGGCGGCGGCAGACTTCTTCCTTACACTATAGCCGGTGATACCAACATAACAACCGGTCATGAGACAGTTACCAACAGCGCATATTCGGTAAATGTCAATATTACTAAGGAAAACTGGGGATCCGTTTCCATTGATGAGTATGAAGATACTTTTACATTTACAGCTTCTGTTGAAGCGATAGCTTAATTTTTAAATCCTAAAAGGAGTTATATTATGAAAAAGTTACTTTCAATAGTTCTTGCAGCGGCTATGCTTGCGGCAGTTTCAGTTCCGTCCTTTGCAGCTACAGCTGAAATCAATCAGGATACAGCGGACGGCAAGGGTGTCGCAACCGTTAAGACCGATACAACAAACGTTCCCGCAGACGGTTATTTCACAGTATCATATCCTGCTGAAATGAGCGTTAAATGGGGCGCTGAAACCACAGCCTTCACCTATAATGTTAAGTCAACTCTCAAGACCGGCAAATGTCTTTCCGTTTCTGTTGCTTCGGAGGCTGGCAAAATGAAGCCCGCTACCGATAACGGCTATACCATTCCTTACGCCTTCAGCGGCGACACTTCCGTTAAGACTGCTGCCGAGGTAGTTAACAATACTTACAAAATTAACGTTGACGTTGCAGCAGCAGCTTGGAACGCTACCATCACCGATTACAGCGATGCTACCGTTACATTTACAGCAGCAGTTGTTGACCAATAATTTGTTTAACAGTTAAACATTATTTCATTAAGGAGTTACAATTATGAAAAAGATAGTATCAATTCTTCTTGCTGTTATGATGATAGCAGCTATTGCAGTTCCCTCATTCGCAGCTACAATAACCGAGAAATCAGACCCCAAGTCCGCCGATGTTCAGGTTAAGACAAAGACAACCGATAAGGAGAACAACGATCCCGAAAACTACACCGTTACCATTCCTGCTGAGATCACAGTTGCTTGGAACGACACTGCAGCTCAGGACGCTTCTTACACCGTTGATTCTCAGCTTAAGCTCGGCGCTAAGCTCAAGGTTTCGGCTGCTGCTAAAGATGCAGGAAAAATGACAAACGCTGCTACCGATAAATTCCTCACCTTCACCGTAGCAGGCGGAGATGCTGCTGAATATCCCGAACTTAACAACGCTGTTAAGTCTGCAACAACCGTTACAATCGCTGACTTCAACGCTCCCATAGCTGAGTATGTCGGTACCATGACTTATACCGTAGAGTACGTTGCTGCATAATTATTGCCGGATTTTGATTTTTAAAATTTTTAAGGAGGTGGTTTCATGAAAAAGGCTTGCAGTGTGCTGTTGTCTGTTTTGCTTATATTCACCATGCAGCTTTGCGTTTTCGCCGAGGCAGGTGAAATCGGTAAAACACAGCTTAAAACTGTAGTCCCGAGTACCCATGAAATTACCGTAACGTATAACGACGGAGGTTATGTCCTTAAAGACGGCAACCTTATTGCAAGCGGTGCTAAGTTCGCCGTTGACCGTTTTGATTCGCTTTCTCTCGGAGCTGTTGCAAAGCTTGACAGCCACCTTGAGCGTGTTACGGTAAACGGTAAAGATTATACCGATAAATTGCAGTACGGTATGTTGAGATTTGATTCGGTTGCCACCGATATGAACATTGTGTTCACATTTAAAAAATGCTTCGGACCCACAGAGCCGACTACAACTCCAACAGAGCCGACAGCTCCTACAGATCCCTCAGGCACAACAAATCCTTCAGGCACCACTAATCCCTCGGGCACTACAAATCCCGGCGGAGATCACGAAGATCCTTGTGTTCGTATGGGCATGAAGGGTAATGTGTATCGCGGTAAAAACCTTTTCCCGGGCGCTAAGCTCGATATTGACCTCGGCGAAATCAAGGCTGAGGCAGGAAAAGACGGTGCATACAGCGTTGACGTTATTAAAGACGGTTTCCATGTTGTAACAATCACCGACGAAAACGGTGAAGTAGCCGGCAAGACTACTTTCTCGGTAAGCGTAAGTGATACGGCAACAGAAACAACCGTTATTAAACTTGATGACGGTTCGCAGATTGCAGTTGTTCCGAAGGGCACCAATACCTTATGGCTCGACTTTGTCGTTAACGACGACGGTACTATTACTATTGTTCCCGGCACACCCGTAGAGGAGCCGACAAGCGAAGTTCCGGTAACCAAACCGAGCGACAGCGGCAACCCGATAATGAATAACCCGGTAATATCCAAAACCGGTGAACTTATCCGTGAAAATCCGCTCGCCGCAGCTGCTGTTTTCCTTTGTGGATTGTCACTTATATTCTTCATAATTCTTCGTAAAAAACGTAAGGATGACGAGGAAGAGGAAAACACAAAACCCGTTTGCTGATATAAACGGTAATAAATAAGTTTAAAATACCCCGACTGCGGTCGGGGTATTTTTATGTGTATCGGCATTGCAAACGGTGATGTGTTATGTTATAATACTTTGTCAGAACTTAAACGGGTAAAAGACCGAGGTTCGTCTTCTTGAAAGAGGTGGCTGTATGCCCATAAAAATAGATAATCAGCTTCCGGCGCATCATAGCCTGGAGCTTGAAAATATATTTGTTATGACGGAGGACAGAGCCGTCAAGCAGGACATTCGTCCGCTTAAAATTATAATACTGAATTTAATGCCTACAAAAATCGAGACCGAAACTCAGCTTTTAAGGCTTCTCAGTAATTCTCCGCTTCAGCTTGAAATAGACTTGCTGCAGGTAAAAAGCCATATTTCAAAAAATGTGTCAAGGGAGCATATGCTCAAATTCTACAAAACCTATGACGATGTCAAGGACGAAAAATTCGACGGTATGATAGTTACCGGAGCGCCCGTTGAGATGATGGACTTCGAAGAGGTCGATTATTGGGACGAGCTCTGCAAAATATTTGATTGGGCAAAAACAAATGTGTATTCCACATTTAATATATGCTGGGGAGCGCAGGCTGCGCTTTACTATAATTACGGTATTCCGAAGCATCTGCTTCCCGAGAAGGTTTTCGGCGTATTTCGCCATCAACCGCTTGATTTGTATCATCCGCTTTTGCGCGGATTTTCTGATGTCTTTTATGTTCCGCATTCACGTCACACGGAAAACCGAAAAGAGGATATAATAAGAGTAAAGGATCTTCAGATTTTGTCTTATTCCGAGGAAGCCGGAGTCCATCTCGTATCGGATATGGCGTGTCGCAATTTTTACTGTTCGGGTCATTGCGAATATGACAGCGACACTTTGGCTCGCGAGGATTTTCGCGATTTAAAAAAGGGACTTGACATAAAGATGCCGCACAATTACTTCCCCGATAACGACATCAAAAAAACGCCCGTTGACACCTGGCGCGGTGCGGCAAGCCTGCTTTTCCAAAATTGGCTTAACTACTTTGTCTATCAAAAAACGCCTTATGACATAGCCGATATTAAATAGTCGGCGAGGCACTAAGCTTTGTAAATATATAAAAATTATAAGTAAAGGAATTATATTTATGCTTCAATACGAAGAATTGAGACTGCGACTTATAAATCACGAAAAGACTCTTGACGACCTCTCCGAGGCTCTGGGTCTTGATAAGATGAAAGAAGAGATAGCGCAGCTTGAAAAAGAGCAGACTGTTGACGGCTTTTGGGATGATATAGCAAATTCTCAAAAGGTCGTTCAGCGCACAAGCAACCTCAAGAGCAAAGTGGCGGCTTATGAAAAGCTCAGGCAGGATTATGACGATGCGCTTGTTATGATTGAACTTTCAAATGAAGAAGAGGACGAGGGTATGCTCGATGAGTGCACCGAGAGCGTAGAAAAGTTTGAAAGTGATCTTGACACCATGACCCTTACAACCCTTTTGAGCGGTGAATATGATGCCAAAAATGCAATTCTTACTTTCCACGCCGGCGCAGGCGGAACGGAGGCGCAGGATTGGGCACAGATGCTTTTCAGAATGTATTGCCGATGGGGCGAGCGTCACGGTTTTAAGGTTACTACGCTTGATTTCCTTGACGGCGACGAGGCAGGGCTCAAATCGGCAAGTATCCTCATAGAGGGCGAAAATGCCTACGGCTTTATGAAAAGTGAGACGGGCATACACCGCCTTGTAAGAGTTTCCCCGTTTGATGCGGCAGGCAGACGCCATACCTCTTTTGCTTCGGTTGAAGTAATGCCCGAAATCGATGATACGGTCGAGGTTGAAATAGCTCCGGAGGACATTAAAATGGATGTTTACCGTTCAAGCGGTGCAGGCGGTCAAAAGGTAAACAAAACTTCATCTGCCGTAAGACTTACTCATATCCCGACGGGAATTGTTGTAGCATGCCAGGTTGAGAGAAGTCAGCATCAGAACCGAGAGGTTGCCATGAGAATGTTAAAATCCAAGCTTCTTGAAATCAAGGAGCGCGAGCATCTTGACAAAATTTCGGATATTAAGGGCGACCAAAAAGAGATAGGCTGGGGCAATCAGATACGTTCGTATGTATTTATGCCGTACACACTTGTCAAGGATAACCGCACCGGCTACGAAATGGGTAATATCAATGCGGTTATGGACGGCGATATTGACGGCTTTATTAATGCATATTTAAAGGCGAAAAGTCTTGGTGAATTAGCAGACGTATAGCAAGAAATATATTGTTATATATTTGTATTATGCGGCAGTAATAACATACTGCTGCAAATTCAAATATAATTTAACGACATTTTTTGATATATTTAGTGTTTTTTTGTCTATATTTCAGCAAAAGATGTTAATTTTTTTGACATGTTAAGTATTTACACATATAATAGGAGTCAACCATATTTGGGTTTTATTTCAAGTTATAGAATTAAATACAATCAAAACTGATTCAAGTATAAAAATAAATGTTTCAATATGATGAAAAAGGTGTTGAAAATATGTTGCTCAGAATTGCTGTTTGTGACGATGAAGCGATTCATCGATTGATTATTCGTGACAAGTTAGATGCCTATGCGATTTCAAATGATATTGATTATGAACTTGATGAGTTCACCAATTCAAAAGAATTGATGAAAATGGAAAATATTTATGATATTCTGTTTTTAGATGTGCAGTTGGAAGATGGTATGAATGGTATTGAAGTGGGCAAGCGTTTGCTGCAAAAAGGAATTGATGCCACGATTATCATTACAACCTCTTTTG
>OHAF01001876.1_pt1 | contig 17735 bp, 15 predicted proteins | sample 1577041 | NCBI WGS metagenome assembly OHAF01 (sample SAMEA3541495, study PRJEB24748) | human gut metagenome | biome: human gut; feature: human-associated habitat; material: faeces | place: China | collected 2012
TTCTATCTTCGCTGTCGCTTTGCCCGCGTGTCGGAGGTCTTACGCAATTTCCGTCTACTTTGGATTTTATCAATTCTGTTGTTGCCTGCCAAGGCGGCATTGCTGTGCTCGCCGCAGTACGCATTACCAAGACGATATGTATTGCCGATAGTAGGTGATTAGGCTGCACAAAAACAAGATGAGCAGAGCGGCAGCGGGTAGTAGAAGTAGGCCAAGTCGTATAGCAACACCAAACGCGGCAACGCCGCGCGCAGGTATTCTCATTCCGGAGGCACAAGGGCCATTCAAGCCTGAGACTGCCGATCAAAACCTTTCTCTTGGGGGTTCAAGGGGGCCATTCTCTTTTGCGAAAGAGAATGGCCCCCTTGTCCGCGTCCCCCTGCGCGGCGCGGGGAACAAGGAGCAGCGCTTTGCGCTGTAGAAATGCAATTTTGCATACTTTTCACCGCGCGGTAAACAATAACTCCGCAAGTTTTATTTGGAAGGAGAGCATTTCAATATGGAAAAGCGAAAAGAATTCTGGCGCGCGCTGCCGTTTGTGATGGCGCTGTTGTTGCTTACCCTCGTGCCGGCACAGAGTGCATCGGCGCTGTTCGGCAAGGGGAAAGAGGAGGCGAAAGCTGTCGACGGCGCGCCGGTGGCAGAGAACATGGAGATCAAGGTCTACCGCGGCGTCGCGTATGAGGGCGAATTCCGCGCGGTGGACAACGAGGGCGACGAGGTGACGTTTGCCATCGCGCAGGAGCCGAAAAAGGGCACGGCCGCGCTGACGGAGGACGGCCTCGGCTTTGTCTACACGCCGGGCGGCAAGCTGGGGACGGACAGCTTCACCTACACGGCGATCGACGCCTACGGCAACACCTCGCTGCCCGCGACGGTGAGCATCACGATTGAAAAGGCGAATAGCGGCGTCTGCTACGCTGATATGGGCGGCAGCCGTGCGCATACGGCGGCGGTCGATCTTGCCGAGCACGGTGTGTTTGTGGGCGCAAAGATCGGGGACAGCTATTTCTTTGAGCCCGAGCGCACGATTTCGCGCGGCGAATTCGTCGCGATGGCGCTCGCGGCAATGGACGTGAGCGAGGAGGATGTGCAGATGACCGGCTTCTGCGACGATGCGAGCATACCGACCTGGGCGAAGGGCTACGCCGTGAGCGCGCTGAACGCGGGCGTTGTGTCCGGCGTCAGCACGGCGGAGGGTGTTGCCTTTCGCGCGAATGACGCCATTACGCTCAATGAGGCCGCGGTCGTGCTGAACCGGCTGCTTCGCGTGACGGACGTGGACCTCTCGGACTACGACGTGCAGGACGCGGACAACGCCTGGTGCGCACAGGCGGTGGCGAATTTGCAGTCCGTCAGCGTGATCGAGAGTGGGCGTTTTTCCACTGACGAGATGCGCTCGGGCGTGACACGTGCGCAGGCGGCAGAGATCCTCAGCGCAGCGATGACGCTCAAGGACGGCCGCGCGGAAAAGAGCGGACTGCTCTCCGGCATCTTCGGTTAAGGGCAAAAAGTGAGAAAAGCGAACAAAAGAGAGCGGTTTTCATGCCGCTCTCTTTTGCTTGTATTTGGGAAAAAGCTGTGGTAAAGTATAAACTAATATAGTATGGATAAACGGGGGCGGCGACGTCCCTTTCAAAAATAAGGAGGAAAACGGTATGCGTATCGTTGTTTTAGCAGGCGGCCTGAGTATGGAGCGCAATGTGTCGCTCTCGAGCGGCAACAAGATCTGCCGCGCGCTGAGAGCGCGCGGACATCAGGCCATTCTGGTGGATATGTTCATGGGCTTTGAGGACTATGACGGTAAGCTCGAAGATGTTTTCGACGCACCGAACGGCTTCTGCGGCGACTACTCCGTCGCCGAGGCGGAGCCCGACCTCGCCGCTGTGCGCGCGAGCCGCAAGGATCAGAGCCGCAGCATGTTCGGTCCCGGCGTGCTCGATGTGTGTGCCAAGGCGGACGTCGTCTTTCTGGCGCTGCACGGCACCTGCGGCGAGGATGGCCGCGTGCAGGCCGCGTTCGACCTGCTCGGCATTCCGTACACCGGCGCAGGCTACTTATCGAGCGCCATCGCGATGGATAAGGACCTGACGAAGCGTCTTGTGTCGGAATATGTCATCACGCCGCAGTGGCGCACCGTGCGCTACACGGAAGGCGACATCGCGCGCCTTGTGTCGGAAACGAAGCTCCCTTGCGTCGTCAAGCCGGTCGCCAACGGCTCGTCCGTCGGCGTTTCCATCGCGCACACGGGCGCGGAGCTGAAGACGGCGCTCGAATTGTGCCTGCAATTCGGCGCGCAGGTCGTGCTCGAGCAGTACATCTCCGGCCGCGAGATCCAGGTCGGCATCATCGCAGGCAAGGCACTGCCCTCCATCGAAATTATCCCGAAGACGGGCTTTTATGACTACGCGAACAAGTATCAGGCCGGCGCGGCGGAGGAAATTTGCCCCTCTCCCATCCCCGAGGACTGGGAGATGCGCGTGCGCACCGCGACCGAGACGGTCTACCGCCTGATCGGCCTGAGCGTCTACTCCCGCGCGGACTTCATCGTCACGCCGGACGGTACGCCGTACTTCCTTGAGATCAACACGCTGCCCGGTATGACGAAGACGAGCCTCCTTCCGCAGGAGGCGGCGGCGGTCGGCATCGGCTACGAGGAGCTCTGTGAGAAGATCGTCGAAGAGTCGCTGAAGCAGAGAAGAGGGCTGTAAATGGAGACCATCACGGTAAAGGAACTGCTCGCGGCGGTGCACGGTGGGCTCTTGCAGGGAGATGAGACGGCGAAGATCCTCGGCGTGAACACCGACAGCCGCACCGTTAAGAGCGGCGAAGTTTTCCTGCCGCTCGTCGGCGAGCGCTTCGACGGGCATGACTATATCGAAAAGGCGCTTTCCGCGGGCGCGGAGGGCTGTCTGTGCGCCCGCGTGCCGGAAACGCTGCTGCCCGGAAAGTTTTACATCAAGGTGCCTGACACGCTGCTTGCGCTCAAGGACTTGGCCGCGTGGTACCGTGCGCAGTTTTCTATTCCCTTTGTGCAGGTGACGGGCAGCGTCGGCAAGACGACAACAAAGGAAATGATCGCCTCGGTACTGGGCGTGAAGTTCCATACGCTCAAGACCGCGGCCAACTATAATAATGAGATCGGCACGCCGCAGACGTTGCTGGGCCTCTCCCGCGCGCATCAGGCGGCGGTGATCGAGACGGGCATGGACCGCGCGGGGCAGATCCGGTATCTTGGCGAGATGGTGAAGCCCGATATCGCCGTCATCACGAACGTCGGCGACATGCACATCGAATACCTCGGATCGCGCGAGAACATTCTGAAGGCCAAGTGCGAGATCTTTGAAAACCTCAAAAAAGACGGCCTCGCCGTCTTAAACGGCGACGACGAGCTTTTGAACACCGTCTCTCTGCCGCAGAAAACGTTGCGCTGCGGCCTGTCCGAGCACTGCGATGTCCGCGTGAGCGAGGTCGAAGACCTTGGCATCGACGGCATTCGCTGCGTCGTGACGACGGCAAAGGAGCGTTACGCGCTCTCCATCCCCGTGCCGGGCAAGCACATGGTCTACGCCGCGGCGATGGCTGCGGCCATCGGCGAGTACCTTGGCGAGACCAAAGAGGAGATCGAGCGCGGCGTTGCGGCTTATGAGCCCGCGGGCTCACGCATGCACGTCATCACGTTCTCTGAAAACCGCCGCCTGCTCGACGACTGCTACAACGCGGGTCCGCAGTCGATGGCGGCGTCGCTGCGCGTATTGGGCGCGAGCGGCGGTAAAAAGGCCGCCGTCATCGGCGATATGGCGGAGCTCGGCGAGCTCACTGAGCGTGCGCATAAGGAAATCGGAGAACTCACCAAAGAGCTCGGCATCGGCACTGTCATCGCAATCGGCGCACGGGCAAAATACTTTACAGAAGGGAACCCCTCTGCGCAGTGGTTCGGGAGCGTGGACGAGGCGATGGGCGCCGTCAAGGCGGCGTTCACGGCGGAGACGGCGATGCTCGTCAAGGCCTCGCACTCCATGCACTTTGAGAAGATCGTAGAGGAACTGACCAAAGCATGATCGACATCAGTGTTACGGGACTCATCAAGTCCTTTGACCTCGAAAAGAAAATACTGGACGGTATCACCTTTCAGATCGACACGGGCGAGCGCGTGGGCCTTCTCGGCAAAAACGGCGCGGGCAAGACGACGCTCTTCCGCATCCTGACGGGCGAGCTCGACTACGACGCGGGCGAGGTGAGCATCGCCTCGGGCCGCAGGCTCGGTCTCATCTCACAGATCCCCGTGTATCCCGAGGGCTACACGGTCGAGGATGTGCTCAAGAGCGCGTTTTCGCGCATGCAGAGGATGGAGGACGAGATGAACGCCCTCTCCCAGCAGATGGCAAGCGGCGACGAGAGCGAAGAGACGCTGCGCCGCTACGGCGAGCTTTCGGCCAAGTTCGAGGGTCTCGGCGGCTACGACACGGAGACGCCCATCAACAAGGTCGCCAACGGCCTTTCCATCCCGCCGGAGATGCGCGAGCGCCTGTTCGACACGCTTTCAGGCGGCGAAAAGACGCGCGTGAACCTCGGCCGCCTCATTTTGGAGGATACGGATATTTTACTTCTCGACGAGCCGACGAACCATTTGGACCTGCACGCCATTGAATGGCTGGAGCAGTATCTCTCGACGTTCAAGGGTACGGTCGTCGCCATCTCGCATGACCGCTACTTTTTGGACCGTACCATCACGCGCGTCATTGAGGTGCTCGACGGCAAGGCGGAGTTTTACAGCGGCAACTACAGCTTCTACGCGGTGGAAAAAGAGCGCCGCTACCTGGAAAAGATGCGCCAATACGAAAAGGAGCAGGCCAAGATCGCTCAGCTCGAAAAGAGCGCCGAGCAGCTGCGCATGTTTGCCTTCAAGGGCATGGACAAGACGTACCGCCGCGCGCTGTCGATGGAAAAGCGCATCGAGCGTATGCGCACGACGGACAAGCCGACGAAGGAACGGGCACTGAGCGCGCAGTTCAAGTCGCAGGAGTTCTACGGCGACGAGGTGTTCGCGCTCAAAAAGCTCAAAAAGAGCTTCGGCGACCGTGTGCTGTTCCACGACGTGGACTTGCAGGTGCGCGGCGGCGAGCGCATTGCGCTCATCGGCGACAACGGCACGGGCAAGTCGACGCTCATCAAGATGCTGATGGAAGAGGAATATCCCGATGAGGGCAAGATCAAGTTCGGCCCGTCGGTGCGCATCGCGTATCTGCCGCAGATCGTCGAATTCGACGTGCCGGAACGAAACTTGGTCGACACGATGCTCTACTCCAAGCGCAACATCACGCCGCAAAGCGCGCGCAACCGCCTGGCCGCATTCCACTTCACGGGCGAGGACGTGTTCAAGAGCGTCAGTGTCCTGTCAGGCGGCGAACTGAGCCGCTTGAAGCTCTGCATCCTGATGGATGAGGAAGTGAATCTCCTGATCCTCGACGAGCCGACGAATCACCTCGATATCGCCTCGCGCGAGTGGATCGAAGAGGCGGTGGAGAGCTACGACGGGACGCTCCTGTTCGTGAGCCACGACCGCTATTTCATCAACCGCTTTGCAACGCGTGTGTGGGAGCTGGAGGGTGGCGTCATCACCGACTATCCGATGGGCTTTGCGCGCTACCGGCAGGTCAAGGCACTGGAGGCGCAGAACAAGATCGACCACGTGCCAAAGGCTGTAAAGGAAAAGACGGTTACAGAAAAACCGAAGCCGAACCGCTCTGCCCAGCAGGCGCGGCGGCAGCTCACCATCTGTGAAAAGGAAATTTCCGCGCAGGAGACCGCCATTGCCGAGATCGAGCAGCGCCTCGAAGAGGCGGGCGGCGACTACGAGCGCTACAGCGAAATTTACAAGGAGAAGGAAGCCGCCGAGCAGATGCTCAGCGAGCTGATGGAAAAGTGGGAAACGCTCGCCGAGCAGGCGGGCGAATGAGGAACATACCATGAAGAGACAGAAAAGACTGTGGACGGCGGCAGCAGCCTGTGCCGTGCTCGGCGCGGCGTGCCGGGCCGTCCCGGGTGTGCGCTTTGCAGGACTGCTGTTCTGGTGCCTGACGGCGCTTTTGATCGTCTTTGCGATGCTCGAGCAGTACAAAGAGCATGCGTGGGCAAAGTGGGGAAAACGCGTTCTGCTCGCGCTCGTGTGCCTAGGCCTTGTCGCATTCGGGTATCTTGAATCGCTCGTTATTCGCGGCGCGCACACGGACGGGCGCGCGGAAGACGCGCAGTGCGTGGTTATTTTGGGCGCGGGCGTGAACGGCACGACGCCGTCGCTGATGCTCTCGTCGCGGCTGCAGGCGGCGCTTGACTTCATCGCAGACAAGCCGGACATCCCCATCATCTGCTCAGGCGGTCAGGGGCCGGGGGAGGATATCTCCGAGGCCGACTGCATGGCCGACTGGCTCATCGCCCACGGCGTGGACGAGAGCCGCATCTACCGCGAGGATCGATCAACCAGTACGCAGGAGAACTTTGCTTACAGCGAAGAGATCATGGCGGAGCTGGGGCTTGATGCGGGCGACACGTTCGCCTTTGTCACGAACGACTACCATATTTTTAGGGCGGGGCGCATCGCCGGAACAGATGCGGCCTGCGGCGTGGCGGCGACGCTGCCGCGCAGCGCCTATTACGATGCCTTACAGCTCAACTACTATGTGCGGGAGGCCTTTGCCACCGGTTGGCTCCTGCTGAGAGGAAACTGAGTATGAACGATAACATTTTATGCCTTTACTATTCCCGCACGGGAAACACGAAAAAAGCCATGGAGGAGGTCGCCGAGGCGCTGGACTGCGAATGTCTCGAAATTCGCGACAAGGTCGATCGCAGCGGCACGATGGGCTACCTTCGCTGCTGCTTTGACGCGATGCACAAGCGCACGAGTGCGGTTTCGCGCCCGAAATGCCAGAAGCCGCTGTCGGACTACAAGCTCGTCATCCTCGGCACGCCCGTGTGGGCGGGCCGCTGTTCGAGCGTTATTCGCGGCTTTTTGAAGCGCCGCGGCTATGAAATTCAGAACGCGGCGTATCTCATCACGCACAAGAGCGAGCAGGACTATAAGGACGTCTTCCGCCAGATGGACCTCTATTTGCAGACGCCGCACGTGGCGGAGGTCTCGCTCTGCCCCGATTCCGCGGGCTACCACTTCTGGCGAGACCAGTTCGTCAAGGCCTGCTCTGACTTCATTGCGGAGGACAAGGCCTGATGTGGGAAAAGCTCAAACAGCTCGCGCGCCGCTATGACGAGATCGGCGAGCTGCTCGAAGTGCCGGAAATTTACGCTGACCCAAAGAAGCTGCGCGCGCTCACGCGCGAGCAGAAGGAGCTTTCCGCCGTGGTGGAGACCTACCGTGCGTACCAGAAGTGCGAGGACGACATCGCGCAGGCGCTGGAGCTTGTATCCGACCCCGAGCTCAAGGACATGGCGCAGGAGGAATTGAACACTGCCAAGGCGGAAAAAGAGCGCCTTTTTGACGAGCTGCGCGTGCTGCTTCTGCCGCGTGACCCGAACGACGACAAGAATGTCATCGTTGAAATTCGCGGCGGCGTGGGTGGGGAGGAGAGCGCGCTGTTCGCCGCCGACCTCTACCGCATGTACGCGATGTACGCGGAAAAGCGCGGCTATCGCGTTGAACTGCTCAACTACAACGACACGGAGCTCGGCGGCGTGAAAGAGGCCGACTTCATGGTCAATGGCGATGGGGCGTATTCGAGATTCAAGTTTGAATCCGGCGTCCACCGCGTCCAGCGCGTGCCGGAGACGGAGTCCGGCGGGCGCGTGCACACCTCGACCGCGACGGTCGCCGTGCTGCCGGAGATGGAGGAGGTCGACGCCGACCTCCGGCCCGAAGACATTGAGATGCAGGTCTACCGCGCGAGCGGTGCGGGCGGCCAGCACGTCAACAAGACGAGCTCTGCCGTGCGCCTCATCCACAAGCCGACGGGCATCGTCGTTTCGTGTCAGGAGGAACGCTCCCAGCTCCAGAACCGCGCCAAGTGTATGGCGATGCTCGCGAGCAAGCTCTACGAGGCTGAGCGCGAGCGCGTGGAGGGTGCGATCACGAGCGAGCGCCGCGCGCAGGTCGGCAGCGGCATGCGCAACGAGCGCATCCGCACCTATAACTTCCCGCAAAACCGCGTGACTGACCACCGCCTGACGGGCGAGAACAAGAATTTCAACATCGACACCGTGATGAACGGCGATTTAGACCCCATCATCGACGCGCTCACGATGCAGGAGCAGGCCGAAAAGCTGCGCGAGAGCACCGAGGGCTAAGAAAGAAGAGAGAACATTGGAGACAAAATGGTTTACCCTCCGCACGGTGGAGGATAAAGAGAGCATCGCGCAGGCGGCGGACATTCTGCGCCGCGGCGGGCTTCTGGCCATCCCGACGGAGACGGTCTACGGCCTCGGCGCGGACGGCCTGGACGAGACCGCCGTGCTGCACATTTTCGAGGCCAAGGGCCGCCCGCAGGACAACCCGCTCATCCTGCACATTCCGGATGCAAGCTGGCTTACGCGCTACTGCGAGGACGTGCCGGACGCGGCCTACAAGCTGGCCGAGCGCTTCTGGCCCGGCCCACTGACGATGATCTTAAAGAAAAAGCCCTGCGTGCCGCTGCGCACGACCGGCGGGCTCGAGACCGTCGGCATGAGATGTCCCGACCATGCGGTCACGCGCGCCATCATCGAAGCATCCGGCGTGCCGGTCGCCGCGCCGAGCGCGAACACCTCGGGCCGCCCGAGCTGCACGACGGCAGAGCACGTGCGCGAGGACATGTGGGGCAAGATCGACGGTATCGTCGACGGCGGCCCCTGTCAGGTGGGCGTGGAGTCGACGATCATTGACCTGACGGTCACGCCGCCGCAGCTGTTGCGCCCGGGCGGACTGCCGCTCGAGAGCCTGCGCGATGCGCTGGGCGAGGTGACGGTCGACAAGGCCGTGACGCAGAAGATGAATGACGGCGAAAAGCCGCGCGCCCCGGGCATGAAGTACCGCCACTATGCGCCTAAGGCCCCCGTCACGGTCGTGACCGGCGGGGCGAAGGCGAGCGCACGTTATCTGCTCACACACGCGGGCGAGAAGTCCGGCATCATCTGCTTTGACGAGTTCACGCGGCTCTTCGACGGGCACATCGTCCACCCCCTCGGTGCGAGCGACGATAAGCGCGCGCAGGCGCAGCACGTCTTCGACGCGCTGCGGACGTTCGACGAGACGAATGTGGGCGAGATCTGGGCACAGTGTCCGGACAGTAAAGGCCTTGGCCTTGCCATCGGCAACCGCCTCAAAAAGGCCGCGGGCTTCCATGTGGAGGACGCGGACGACGGCAAGATCGTCATCGGCATCACCGGCGGTACGGGCGCGGGGAAGACGAGCCTTCTGCGCGCGCTTGAAAGAAAGGGCGCATGCGTGCTCGACTGCGACGCGGTCTATCACGAGATGTTAAAAGATGACGAGCCGCTGCTGCGCGCGCTGCGCGAGGCGTTCGGCGATGTCATTTTTCGGCAGGACGGCAGCGTGGATGTCCACGCCATCGGCCTGATCGTCTTCAAGGACAGAAAAAAGCTCGCCGAGCTCGACACCATCGTGCACGAGCGCATCCCGCGCGCGCTGGCACAGAAAATGGCGGCGACGAACGCGGAGATCATCGGCCTCGATGCTATCAAGCTCATCGAGAGCGGCCTTGGCGCGATCTGCGACGCGACCGTCGCCGTAACGGCGCCTGAAGAGGTGCGGGTCAAGCGCATCATGGCGCGCGACAGCATCACCGAGGAGTATGCAAGGTCGCGCATCGCGGCACAGAAGGACGCGGACTATTTCCGCGCGCAGTGCGATTATGAATTTGTGAACGATCTGCCGACCGCTGAAAAGGCGGAACACGCGGCAGAGGTCTATATCAACACGATCATCAACAATTTGAAGGAGGAAACTGAGAGATGAGTGAAAAGAACAAGCTCGCTGAAAAACTGCTCTACGCCCCCAAGAATGGCTATGACCGCCTGAGCGCAGAGGATGAAAAAGCGATGGAGGCCTATTGCGAGGACTACAAGAAGTTCCTCAACAACGGCAAGACCGAGCGCCTTTGCGTGGAGTACTGCATCGAGCTGGCGGAAAAGAAGGGCTTCAAGGCCTACGAAGCGGGTATGAAGCTGAGCGCCGGCGACAAGGTCTACTTCAATAACCGCGGCAAGGGCATCATGCTCGCTGTCATCGGCAGCGAAGACCTGAGCCACGGTGCGAACATCGGCGCGGCGCATACCGACTCCCCGCGCCTCGACTTAAAGCCCCGCCCGCTTTACGAGGAGGCCGAGATGGCCTACTTCAAGACCCACCACTACGGCGGCATCCGCAAGTACCAGTGGGTGACGATCCCCCTCGAGCTGCACGGCGTCGTTGTGCTGCGCGACGGCTCGAAGGTCGACGTCCACATCGGCTGCAAGGAGGACGATCCCCAGTTCATCATCAACGACCTTTTACCGCACCTTGGCCGCGAGCAGGGCAAAAAGCCGCTCAACGAGGCCATCCCGAGCGAGAGCTTGAACGTGCTGCTCGGCGGAAAGCCGTTTGAAGATAAGGACTGCTCCGACCGTTTCAAGCTCGGCGTTCTTCAGTATTTGAACGCGCAGTACGGCATTACGGAGGAGGACTTCATCTCCGCCGAACTCGAAGTCGTCCCCGCCGGCAAGGCGCGCGACATCGGCTTTGACCGCAGCTTCATTGCGTCCTACGGTCACGACGACCGCGTCTGCGCGTATGCAGAGCTTGCAGGTATTTTTGACGCTGTGTCCCCGAAGAAGACCGCGGTCTGCATCTTCGCGGACAAGGAGGAGATCGGCTCCGAGGGCGTGTCCGGTATGCTGTCTCAGGCGTTTGAGTGGTTCATGGGCGACATGTGCCGCACGCAGGGCGTTGCGCTTTCTGACTGCTTTGCCAACTCCTTCTGCCTGAGCGCAGATGTTACGGCGGCCTACGACCCGAATTTTGCCGACGTTTATGACAAGCGAAACTCTGCCTTTGTCAACTACGGCGTGGCGCTGTGCAAGTACACCGGCTCCGGCGGCAAGGGCGGCGCGAGCGACGCAAGCGCTGAGGTCGTCGGCAAGGTGCGCAAGCTCATGAACGACAACGGTGTCTTCTGGCAGATGGCCGAGATGGGCAAGACCGACGCAGGCGGTGGCGGTACGGTCGCCAAGTTCATGGCCCAGCGCAACATCGACACGCTCGACGCGGGCGTGCCCGTGCTCTCGATGCACGCACCGTATGAAACGGTCGCCAAGCTCGACTGCTATATGACCTACAAGTGCATGAAGGCCATCTTCGAACAGGCGTAAGAAAATATTCTGAGATTCCGAGAAGCGCTCTCCCACGTGCCGTGGGAGGGCGTTTTCTGCCAAAAAGTCATACAATGTTGAACAAATTATAAAGTTTCCTGCGGTTTTGCTTGCATAAGCGAGCGCGGCGTGATAAGCTGTCAGAATGCCAAAGGATCAGGAAGGGAAGAGAGTCATGCTCCAGTTATTCACCGATACGTCCGCGAACCTGCCGGTCGCGCTGACGAAACAACACCACATCACCGTCGTGCCGTTTTCCTACACAGTGGACGGAAAGGAGACGGACTATCCCGATGATGTGGATTTCGACGGCGCGGCGTTCTACGGCGCGATGCGCCGCGGCGCGGTCGTCAAGACCTCAATGGTCAATCCCGCCCTGATGGCGAACTACTTTGAGCGTGCGCTCTCTCAGGGCGACGATGTGCTCTACGTCGGCATGTCCGGCGGCATCAGCGGCACGGCGCAGGCCGCGGTCATCGCCGCGGACGAGCTGACGGAAAAATACCCCGCGCGGAAGATCGTCACGATCGACACCTACGCCGCCTCCCTTGGCGAGGGGTTACAGGTGCTCGAAGCCGCGCGCATGATCGAAGAGGGAAAGAGCCTCGATGAGATCAAAGCGCATCTCCTTTCGAGAAGACCGCACATGTGCCAGTTTTTCACGGTGGACGATCTTGCGTACTTAAAGCGCGGCGGCCGCATTTCGAGCGCGACGGCGCTGATCGGCACAGTACTGAGCATCAAGCCAATCCTGCGCGGCGACGAGACGGGACACATCGTCTCCTGCGGCAAGGTGCGCGGCATGAAGCGCGCCTATCAGGAGCTTGCGAATTATTACGACGGCCGCGCGCTCGACAAGAGCGAGATGCTCGGCATCGCCCACGCGGACAATGAAGAGGGCGCGCAGGCGCTCATCGCGCTGCTGCGGGACAAGGGCTTCACCGGCGAATGTCTGAACGTCTGCTATGAGCCGGTCACCGGCGCGCACGTCGGTCCGGGAACGGTCGCGCTGTTTTTCTACGGCACGGAAAAGTGAATATGGGAACCGCCCGAAGACTCTCCCTTCGGGCGGTTTTTATGGTAGACTTTGCGCAAAAGACCTGATATGATGACAAAAGAGAGATTTTGAGAGAAAAATGGGAGGGTTTTATGAAAAAATCGTGGCTCATCAGAGCGCTGCTGCTCACCGCCTATTGCGTACCGTTTGCATTTTTCTCTGTGAAGGGTGATATTACTTCGGGGACGATGGTGTATTACGGTGTGATGATCGTCAGCTTTGTGATTTTGTACCGCTGCGCGCTGAAAACAAACAACGTTCCCATCATTTTTATCGGAAATATACTGAGCTTTATTTCTTCTTATTTGACGGCAAAGCTGTCGCGGTTAGACCCGATGGAATGGTACTGCAAGCCGTTTACATCCCACTCCCAGATCGTCGCGATATCGGTCGCGTCCCTCATCATCCATGCGATCATCGTATGGAGAAGAGGCAGAAAGCAGAGGAACGCACAGGGGTGTGACAGAACATGAAGAAACACAAAAAAGCGATGATCGCACTGCTGATCGTAGCCCTGTTCGGTATGATATTGGCCTGCATTTCTTCCCATCCTTTTGTTTCACGAAGGTGCGAGGTGCCGGAGGAGTATGTCGCTGAGATCCGCGCGCAGTCGGTGGGAGTTTACTCAAAGAAAGTGCCCTTGCTGCCGATTTACATTTCCATTGAGCAGTTTTCAGCGGGACGGGCCTATTATACGGTTCACTATTTCCCGTTTGGAACGCTTGGCATGTCCTATGGTTTGACCGACGGATTTTGCCAGGAAAATCCGCTGACGGGCCTGCAATAAGATGAATCGGCAGAACCGGCTGTTTTTCCACTGGATTTTTGCGCACGCTTCTGTTATGATAAACGCCAAAGAAACGCCGTGGATCGGCATTTTATCAGACCGTCAGCAAAGGAGAAACGAATATGGAAACGATACAGGCCATCAGAAGCAGAAGAAGCATCCGTAAGTACCAGCAAAACCCCGTCTCGCACGAGGTCATCGAGCAGATCGTCGCGGACGCGGCCTACGCCCCCTCGTGGAAGAATACGCAGATCGCGCGCTATGTGCTCGTCGAGGACCGCACGACGATCGACAAAATGGCGGAGGAGATGGTGCTTGATTTCAAGCTGAACGAGAAGACGCTCAAAAACTGCCCCGCCGTTATGGTGCTTACCTATGTGACCGGCCGCTCGGGCTACGAGCGCGACGGCTCGTTCTCGACGCCGAAGGAGGCGGGCTTTGAGATGTTCGACGCGGGCATCGCCGCGCAGACATTTTGTCTTGCCGCGTGGGAGCGCGGCGTCGGCACGGTCATCACGGGCTACTTTGATGAAGAGAAGATCATTGACCTTCTGCACATTCCGGAAAACCAGAAGGTCGGCTGCGTGATCGGTCTTGGCTATCCCGATGAGGAGCCCGCCGCGCCGAAGCGCAAGAGCGTGGAAGATTTGCTGACGTACAAATAAAAAGCTGCAAGCGCCCGAGGAAAACGCCCTCGGGAGCTTTTTCGCTGGATTCGGACAATGCTTTCTGGTAAAATAAGCAGTATAAAAATATAGAAAAATGAGAGATATGGAGGCCATAAGATGAAAAAATACAGCTTATCGGTTATTTGCGTAGTGCTTTTTGCCCTGCTGGCTGGATGCGGCAGCAAGGAAACGTCAAACATAACGGTCGATTATGGCGATTCGGCTGTCTACACAGAACAGGATATGGATGATGCGATAAAGGTGATCGAAGAGATGATCGGTTCGTGGGAAGGCTGCGAATTACATAGCATTTCATATTCGTCAGATGACGTCTGCACGGATGAAAAGAACCTTTCGTGGATGAATGATTTGGAAAAGGCAAATGACAACAATCTGGCTTTTACACAATGCATCATGTTCGACAGCAGCTTTCGCTCTCCGAAAGAGGGCGGCGGAGCTTGGGAGCCGGACACGGAATACACATGGTCCTGGTGGTTGGCTCGCAGCGATGGCGGGGAATGGAAACTGATGACTTGGGGATATTAAAGTGCTTCCCAGTTTGAGGCTCGTATTTCCGACGGCACAAAGGGTATGCTTTTCGCGCTTTCTGCAAATCCTACCGGAAATGACTTTCGGGAGGACTTTGCCATGAGAAGCGAAACGAAACCCTCGCAGGACGAGGAGAAAAACGGGCAGGAGCCGCTGCTGCCGCCCATTCAGCCGGTCATCGACTTCGGCTCGGTCGTCATCAAGAGTAGCCGCGCCGCCATTCACTGCCTGACCATCGCCGGACAGATCGAGGGACACATGCTGCTGCCGAACACGCAGAAGGCGACAAAATACGAGCATGTGCTGCCGCTGCTGGCGTATTTAGAGGAGAGCGAGGACATCGACGGCGTTTTGTTCCTGCTCAACACCGTCGGCGGCGATGTGGAGGCAGGGCTTGCCATCGCCGAGCTCATCTCAGGGATGAAAAAACCGACGGTCTCGCTCGTGCTCGGCGGGGGACACTCCATCGGCGTGCCGCTTGCTGTCGCGCCGATGGTGACGATGATCGCGCCGTCGGCGTCGATGACCATTCATCCCGTGCGCACGAGCGGCACGATCATTGCTGCACCCCAGACCTACCAGTATTTTGAACGCTTGCAGGAGCGCATTGTGCGCTTTGTGACGAAAAACTCACGCATCGGGCGCGACGAGTTTCTGCGCCTGATGATGGACACGCAGGACCTTGCCTCTGACGTCGGCAGCGTGCTCTACGGGGAAGAAGCAGTGGCCTGCGGCCTCATCCAGCGTCTCGGCAGCCTCTCCGACGCGCTGGAGGCGCTGTACGAATTGATCGAGAAGAAAAAGAAGAAAAATGAGTGAAAAAAGACGCCTTCGGGCGTCTTTTTGCGCTTTGTTCATCGAATCCACTTGAAAAGGCGGCGGAAAAATGGTATATAGTATTAGTCAAAATGTGTCATTATACCCTTATCGTGGGGGATGACGCCTTTTTCCAAGGAGGATATCGCTCGTGTACTTAAAGGCATTGGAGATCCAAGGGTTCAAGAGCTTCCCGGACAAGACGGTGCTCAACTTCGGTGAGGACATCACCGCCATCGTCGGGCCGAACGGAAGCGGCAAATCGAATATTTCGGACGCCATTCGCTGGGTCATGGGCGAGCAGTCGAGCAAGTCGCTGCGCGGCGCGAAGATGGAGGACGTCATCTTCGGCGGCACGGAAACGCGCAATCAGATGGGCTTTGCGCAGGTGACGCTCGTGCTCGACAACACCGAGCACATCTTCCCCAGCATGGAGGAGACCGAGGTTGCCGTCACGCGCCGGTACTACCGCAGCGGCGAATCGGAATACTATATCAACAAGCAGTCCGTCCGACTTCGTGACGTAAATGAGCTCTTCATGGACACCGGCATGGGCCGCGAGGGCTATTCCATCATCGGTCAGGGCCGCATCGACGAAATACTCTCGCAGAAGAGCGGCGACCGCCGCGAGATCTTTGAAGAGGCGGCGGGCATTTCGCGCTTCCGCTACCGCAAGGAGGAGACGGAACGTAAATTGGAGCGCACGGAAGAAAACTTAGTGCGCATCAACGACAAGATCGCCGAGCTGGAATTGCAGGTCGAACCCCTGCGTGCGCAGGCAGAGACGGCGAAGCAGTATCTTATCTACCGCGACGAACTGCGCCTTTTGGAAATTTCCGTGTGGCTTGAAAATCTGGAAACGCTCAAGACGAACGCCATCAAGCTCGACACCGACCTGTCGCTCGCGCGCGAGGAGCTCAAAAAGGCGAACGCGGACTTAGAGGCGCTGTACGCCGCGTCGGAGCAGTTTTCCGCGCGCATTCACGAGAACGACATCGCGCAGGAGGAAAAGCGCGCGCAGCTCTCGGAGCTCGACGCGCAGGTCAAAGAGCAGGAATCTGCCGTCGCGGTGCTGCAAACGGGCATCGCGCACAACGAAGAGAACATCGCACGCGTGGAGGAGGAACTCAGAAGCCAGTCTGACCGCGTGGGATCGATGGATGCGCAGATTGCGCAGCAGCGCGCGCGCATCGAAGAGCTGGAGAGAAGCAAAAACGAAGTCGAAACGGCGCTCTCCGAGCTTTTGAAGCAGGCGGAGGAGCTGTCGAAAAACGCGGGCGAGGCCGCAAGCGAGGCCGAGACCCTGCGCGGGCGCGAAGCGCTTGCCCTATCCGCCGCGGCGGACAGCCGCGCCGAGGTCGCGGCCGTCGATCAGGATCCGGCCGCTCGTGGGCCGCTCCAGCATGTTGATGCTGCGCACAAGGGTACTCTTTCCCGCGCCGCTCATTCCGATGATGCCGTAGATCTCGCCGTCCGGGATGGTAAGCGTGATATTCTTCAGCGCCTCCACCGTGCCGTCGGAGGTGGTAAAGGTCTTTGACAGGTTTTGTATCTCGATCATGATATCCCTCCGCAGGGAAATAACGCCGGCCACTTGATCGCAGACGGCGTTATTCCCGAATTCCGATATTACTTCTTGATCGCGTCAAGAGAGGTCTGCTTGCCGCCGTAGAGGCCCATCGGCTCCACATGGATCACCGAAACGGAAACGATGTGCGTCCCGTTTTCCGCATTGAAATCGTCCAGATAGGGGACATGCTGGAAGTAGTTCGCGTCAATTTCGCCGCTCTCCACGACGTTGTTGGGCTGCACATAGTCCGTGAATTCCTTGATATCAAGGGTGATGTCCTTCTCGGCCAGAATATCCCTGGCGATTGCCAGAATTTCCGCGTGGGGCGTGGGGGAGGCCGCGACGGAGATCGTCTTGCCGGCGAGCTGGGCGTAATCGACCGTCGCGTCAAAGCCGTCGCCGGGGTTCTCAACGACGCTGACCACGGCGCCCTCATACTTCTCCGCGATGAAATCCGCGACCTTCTTGCTCTCCAGCGCCGCCTTCAGCGCCTCGATGGCGTCGGAGTTCTCGTTGCCCTCCTTGACCGCGAGGATGTTGCCGTATGCGGAGGCGGAGCCCTCAATCAGCAGGGAATCCTGCACCGGATTGAGCCCCGCGGAGATGGCGTAGTTGGAATTGATGATGGCGTAGTCCACATCCTGCAGAACGTTGGGGATCTGGGCGGCCTCGACCTCCTTGAAGTCGATGCCGTAGGGGTTTTCCTCGATGTCGTTGATGGTCGCGGTGATACCGGCACCATCTTTCAGCTTGATGATACCGTTGTCCTGCAGTAACAGAAGTGCTCTTGCCTCGTTGGTGGTATCATTGGGAACTGCGATGGAATCGCCTTCGGCCAGTTCGTCCAGGCTCTTCTTTGTTCCGGGATAGATACCGAAGGGCTCATAGTGAATGCCGCCGGCATTTACCAGATGTGTACCTTTCTCTTCGTTA
>OHAF01001886.1_pt1 | contig 17675 bp, 15 predicted proteins | sample 1577041 | NCBI WGS metagenome assembly OHAF01 (sample SAMEA3541495, study PRJEB24748) | human gut metagenome | biome: human gut; feature: human-associated habitat; material: faeces | place: China | collected 2012
CGTGGATATTCGAGAAAGGAGGGAATCGGACGAATTCCCCTGTAAAGATATGTAATTAGAGATTAGGGGTTAGAGATTAGAGGGTAGGGGTGACACATTATATTATAATGCGTCAGCCGGGGAGGTAAATAAGCACCGAAAGCTTCACTGAGATGAGAGATCTTTGTTCGGGCAGTGTGCTAGATGTTTGTTTAGATCTAGTGATTGTATCTTGCTGATAGCTAATGCCTATCGTGTGCTACGTACGAGATGTGTCCTCTGGCAGGTGATAGATGTTCGTATCATGAACAAGAGTGAAGAGAGTCTTCAGCTGCTCTCGTTTAGTTAGATGCGCTTGCGGAAGAGCTGCGAGAGGACGGGGATGATGTCTTCGCCAGTCTCGGCGATGGCGTGGTCGATGCCCGACTCACGCATCAGATGCTCCCACTCGGCGGCAAAGGTCGTATAGTTGGTCGCGTACTGCTCACGAAGTCGCTCCGACGAGGTGTCCACGTAGCGACTTGCTCCCGTCTCTAGGTCACGCATGAGCGTCAAGCCCATAGCTGAGAGGTCGTAGTCACGTCTGTCCACAACGCGTATCGCCAGCAGGTCGTGCCTCCGAGCCGTGCGCTGGATCAGGGCGCGCTCTGCATCGGTCGGTGCCTCCGTGATGAAGTCACTCACGATGAAGGCTGAGCAGCGCTTCTTGACCACTCGTGAGAGCATCTCTAGACTAGAAGAGATCTGCGTAGAGTGACGCTCAGGGCGGTAAGTCAGGATCTCACGAATGAGCTGCAGTACATGCTTACGCCCCTGCCCGGCGGGGATGTAGCGCTCCACACGATCGGTGTAGAGCATCAGTCCGACACGGTCGTTGTTGTGAATGCAGGCGAAGGCGATCGTTGCAGCGATCGTCGCCACTAGATCCCGCTTCGTCTCACTTGTAGAGCCGAAGTCTAGACTGTGAGAGACATCCACGAGGAGCATGATAGTCAGTTCGCGCTCCTCCTCAAAGACCTTGACATGCGGCTGCGCGTAGCGTGCCGTCACGTTCCAGTCAATGTCTCGCACGTCATCTCCTACGTAGTACTCCCGCACCTCGCTAAAAGCCATTCCTCGCCCCTTAAAGGCTGAGCGGTACTGCCCAGCCAAGATGTTTTGGCTGAGACCCCGAGCTTTGATTTCGATGCGTCTGACCTTGCGTAGGAGATCCTGCATTTAGAGATTAGAGGTTAGAAGTTAGAGATTAGACTTTAGAGGTTAGAGTCTAGTGGTGCTAGGGTACCGGCACCACGTTGATGATCTCGTCGATTGCCTTGTCGGCACTCATACCAACGGCATCAGCCTCGTAGCTCATGCCGAGACGATGACGTAGCACGTCGTGGCACACGGCACGCACATCTTCAGGGATCACATAGGCTCTCTGAGCGATGAAGGCGTAGGCTCGTGCAGCTGCTGCCAGGGAGATCGACGCACGTGGCGAAGCGCCATAAGCTATCATCCCTTGTAGGGCGGGGACGCTCTTCGTCTGTCGTGTCGCCATCACCAGATCCACGATGTAGCGGAGGATCTTCTCATCGAGATAAACCTGCTGCACCGCTTTGCGAGCTGCTAAGATCTGCTGAGCTGTCGCCACAGGCTTTACCGTGGGTAGCTGACTAGCCAGATTCATCTCAATGATCTTCATCTCCTCCTCGTGCGAGGGGTAGTCCAGCACCACCTTGAGCAGGAAACGGTCTACCTGCGCCTCAGGCAGTCGATAGGTCCCCTCCTGCTCGATAGGGTTTTGCGTTGCCATCACAAGGAAAGGCGAGGGGAGCGGATAAGTCTCTTCGCCAAGTGTCACCTGTCGCTCTTGCATCGCCTCGAGGAGTGCGCTCTGCACCTTGGCTGGAGCGCGGTTGATCTCATCAGCGAGAACAAAGTGAGCGAAGATAGGACCCTTCTTGACTGAAAAGGACTCACTGCGCTGACTATAGATCAGCGTACCGACGAGGTCGGCTGGAAGTAGGTCGGGGGTAAACTGTATGCGGCTGTAGTCTGCATCGATAAGCTTAGCGAGCGTCGTGATAGCGAGTGTCTTAGCAAGCCCTGGCACACCCTCGAGGAGGATATGTCCATCGGCTAGCAAACCGATCAAGAGCGACTCCACAAGATGCTCCTGCCCGATGATCGTGGTGTGCATGCCCTCCTGCAGCTGGCGTATGAAGCCACTCTGCTGGGTGATATATGCTTGACGATTCTCTAGATCTGATACCTGCGTCATAGTTTCTACTGATTAATGCTACAAAAGTAACGATAATCTCCGAATGAACGCCCACCCAGCGTCCCAACCTCATCGATAAAACACGAAAAAGTCAATGATGCTGTCACGATAGCCACGTGGAGATTTTCGATTTCCTCGGTAGAAAATGCGCTTATCCCTACAGTTTGGCACAAAAAAGTGGAGGGCTCTACCGCGATTACTTAGCGATGGAGCCCTCCGTTGTGGAGCTGTCTGTTGCTGTGTCAGACAGCTATAACTTTACTTGGTGAACTGTGCCTATGGGGCCACAATATCGGTCTATCGGACGATGCGGTAGCTCTGCTGCGAGCCGTCGTGGGCGATAAGCCGTACGAGGTAGACTCCGTGAGGCTGCTGAGTGAGGTCGATGACGTTTTCAGCGTGTGCCTGACGGCTGGTCGCTACGAGCAGCCCCTCGGCTGTGTAGACTTGCCACAGGGCGGGGTTTGCTCCGACGATCTCGTAGCACCCCTCGTGGTCTGTCGAGATGATCTGCCCAGACGCTGCAGGGGTGACCTCGGAGATGTGTGTCGTGAGCGGTGTCTCTCCATTGAGCACGACCCACCCCTTCTTATTAGCAGCGGTGATGAAAGCATCGCTCTTGACATTGCCCTCGGGGAAGTCGCCATACTCGTTACTGTTGAGGAAGACGATGTAGCCGGCATTGTCCTGTAAGTCAGGATGAGTAGGCAGGCTCTCCACTAGAGGTAGTGGATCGGTAAAGCGGTTGTTGTTGATCTCTAGGATTGTGAGCTTAGGACAGTTTGCTAGGGAGATGCTCGCTAGCCTATTAGCAAAGACAGAGACGGCACCGAGATTGGGGCAGTCGGTGAGCGTCAGCTGAGAGAGTGTGTTAAAGGGAGCTGAGAGAGACTCAAGTTGACCCATATCGACGAGAGCTAACTGGGATAGCTGATTGTCTCCTATGCTGATCGTCTCAAGAGCTTTCGCCTCGCTGAGGTCTAGCTGAGTGAACTGGTTGGTAAAGGCGTAGAGCTCTGTGAGTGCCTTCTTGCCTTTGAGATCAAGGGTGGAGAGCTCATTGTTGCTACAGTTTATCTCTGTGAGATTGTTGAGCTTAGAGATGTCCAGTGTCTTGAGCTTGTTGTCTGCGCAGTATAGCTTCTCGAGCTGTGTGAGACCTGCTACGGGGAGCGTGGTGATCTTGTTTTTAGAGCAGTGTAGCTCTTTGAGCTGCGTGAGGTGTGCGATGTGCAGCTCTCTAAGCATGTTCACCTGACAGTCGAGGGCTTGGAGAGCTACGTTGTGAGTTAGGTCTAGCTCTGTAATCTGGTTCATCGCTACGCCTAGGTGCTTTAGTGCGGGGAGCTGCGACAAGTCCACCTTTGAGAGTAGGTTGGTCATGAGAACTAGCTCAGTAAGCTGTGGCTGCGCTCCTAGGGATACGCTCTTCAGCCGGTTAGAGTGCGCATAGAGCAGGCGCAGGTCTGGTAGCGTGGGGAGCGTTAGCTGGGTGAGCTTATTATTATTGAGTATGAGAGCTTGTAGTAGGTTAGCCTCTCCGACGCGGCATGATGTGATCTCCTGTCCAGAAAGGTCGAGATAGATGAGGTCTCCGGAGATGGTTAGCTTATCATTGTACTCAGAGGCGGGCAGGGAGACGAGCGTGCCGACACCTCCCATAAGCTGGTCGATGCTCTTGTCCACTGTAAAGGTGTGCTGAGCCCCAGAAGCGTCTGTGACTACGATCTCGCCGCTCTTGCTGACGGCACGAATCATGAAGGGTGTCTTGGTGTCGAGATTGGTCTCAAGCTGCACGCCAGTTATCACTTGCGGAGCGGAGGGGACGATCTCCACTTTTGTGGCAGGCTGGACGCAACGGACGGAGTAGCCGTAGTTCTTGCTCTCAAACCATCTGTTTGCAATATCTTCATCCCAAAAGAAACGTCTGAAGAGTGCACTCTTCTCATAAATAGAGGAGGTCCAGAAGTATGCCTGGTACCCCTCAGCAGAGTAGTCCATATAGTTAGACTGCGATGTGCTACCCATAGGGCGTGCGTTGAAGCCTGTCAAGTTATTGCCCTGCTTAAGGACAGCGCCCTCGTCAGGTACGGGAGGAACCCTCCACCCCTCAGTACTCTTGAGCAGTAAGCCTGCGTGCTCGGATTCGCGATCTAGGAGATCTGGGTTGGGTTCAAAGCCCTTGGGGTCTACGTAGTGTATCATCGAGTGCCACGCATCGTCGCTGGGTACAGTCCACCCCTCGGGAGCTAGTCCACGAGAATCAATTACGGCAAAGAAGTTGTAGAGAGCCCCGTGTGAAGCGAGTAGGTTGAGGTCGTTATTGTAGTAACAGACGGCAGCCTCTTCTGTACTCCACCACTGCGACTTGCTCAGTCCAGTCGTTATTTTCGAACCGTCACGCCAGCGCAGAGTTGCGAGATTTTCTCGCATCCATAGCTGTGCGCCGATCTTGACGATGCCATAGCTTGTGGTCTCGTCACCTCGCTGATCGGTGAGGAGCAGAGGCTGAAGTGTAGCGGTACGAGCGTTAGCAAGCTTAGCATAGCTAACGGTTAGGGTCGGGGAGATAAAGAGTCCCTCGTACTCCATATCTACATAAAGACGGTCACAGCTGTTTTGCTCTAGATCCCAGCTGTAGTGGGTTGCCTCCTTAAGGTCGTACCCGAAGGCGTAGTTGGTCGAGCCATCTGCATTAGCCAGGTAGAGGACGTCAGCGACTACACCCTCCTTAAGGTTGCTGTCGACGATATATTCACGACAGATAGTAGCTATGCGCAATCCGCCATCGTAGACGGCGAGTACGTTGCTCGTAGCAAAGTCCGCATCACTAGGCTTAGGCACTTGAACCTGCGCCCCCAGCGACTGCCAAAGTGCGGTAAGGAGGAGTAATAATATGGTAGTTCTTTTCATAAGCTTTTTGTAAGATATGGAGTGATGTAGTTAGAGAGAAAGAGAGCGGCACCAAGCTCCATAATGTGTAATGTTTGGGGTGTGGTGCCGCTATCGTGTGTGAGGAGATCGAAGGCTGTGACGCCGTCGTCTGCCTGTGTGAGGACGCGCTTACTTGAGTGCAGCGATAGCCTTGTCGTAGTTAGGCTCCTGGGTGATCTCAGGAACTAGCTCCTCGTAGATGACCTTACCCTCAGCATCGATGACGATAACGCAGCGAGCCTGTAGCCCAGCGAGAGGTCCGTCCTGCATCATCAGTCCGTATCCCTTGCAGAAGGCAGTCTCTGAGGAAGGTACCGTACAGCAGCGGAAGGTAGAGAGCGTCTCGACATTGTCCAGCCCCTCAGCACCGCAGAAGCGTGCCTGTGCGAAGGGTAGATCCTGAGAGATGCAGAGGACGACGGTATTGTCGAGCTTAGCAGCCTCAGCGTTGAAGCGACGTACGGATGCTGCGCAGACCCCTGTGTCGACGCTGGGGAAGATGTTGAGGACGACACGCTTGCCACGATAGTCTGAGAGCTTGGCGGTGGAGAGGTCCTTGCGAACTAGCTCGAAGTTGGGAGCCATGGTCCCTACCTTAGGTTGCTCACCAGCGAGGGTGATAGTGATCTTATCTTGAAATTTTACTGTAGACATAGTGTTTGTTTGGTTTATAGTTACTGTGTATTGAGTGTTTTACTGGTTATCGGTTTTGACCCCTATCTTGCCGAGGAGCCCCTCAATATGATCCATAGGGAGGTCTCCGAGACTCTGATAGGGTAGGTCATCAAGCGGTACGAAGAGTACCATCGGGATGCTCTGTACGCCAAAGAGTGCGGCCAGCTGTGGGTTTTCGTCCACATTGACCTTGTAGACAACGAGCTGATCAGCGTATTGGTCGGCCACCTTCTGTAGCTTGGGAGCTAGTTGGCGACAGGGACGACACCAATCGGCGTAAAAGTCGATGATGGCGGGCTTGTCACCCTTGTATACGAAGGTGTCGGGATGCGCCTCAAAATCGTAGATATGCTCGCGCATATAGTTCGCATTGATGTGCAGTATCTCGGCTCGTGGGGTCTCTTGCTGCTCTTTGCTCTGAGCTGTGCAGGCGATGCTGAGCGTGAGTAGCGCAGCCACGAGCAGGAGAGACTTCTGTATGAATTGTATCGGGTTCATCTGTTATACTCGTTAAAATCGACCTCTAAGATAGACAAAAGTCCCGACATTGCCAAAAGCTCACGCTACGAGAATGGTCAGCAACGGCGTCGGATCGGGCCAAAACGACGAGATAAAAGCGCAAGATCGGGCCAGCGTGACCCGATTTTGCGCAAAAAGATGGTGTCTTTGTCCCGATAAGAGACTGAAGATTTTAGGGCATACTCACCTAGTCTAAGCTTTGCGGGAGGGCGTGTCGTGACGGTTGATTAGTATCGCTCTAGACGAGGGCTCCTTGAGGCGCTTGCAGGTGATAGGCCGATGCTGGGTGCACTGCGCTGCAGTCTCTAGGGGACTCTCTTATTACCTTTGCAGCATCTACTAACTCTCGGTGTCTCGACTTTGCGCAAAAAAGGAGCTCTGCTTGGCTTGATCAAACAGCGAGCCAGCTCTCTGACGATAAGCGTCGGGGAGCTGGCTCTGTGTAAATACTCTGTCTCTATAAGACTAGAATGTTATTACAGGAGTCTTTGTATAGACACCCATAGCACTAGGCATTGGCTTTGAAACTAGGCTGTACTCAAAGTAGATGCCTAGCTGAGCGTTGTAGTACTGGTAGTATTCAGACGTCATACGAGGATCGTCGATCTTATCCTTACCCTTGTAGGAGAAGCCGTTTTTCGTCATAAAGTCCTTGATAAGGGCATTGTCACCTGCAATCTTGGCCTTCGCCCAGTCTTGAGAGAAGACGTAAGTAATCTGCTCTATGGTCGAGCCACTTAGAGACTCGTAGCTGTAGCTCACCGCACGAGGCTTGTTGCGATCTGCGGGATCGAGCTTGAAGGAGAGAGGCATGCTTACCTTGATGGCATCGTGTTTATATCCAGCATCTGGATTGGCTGGCTTGAACTCGATGTCGCAGTCGGGGTGGATCTCTCGCTCACGATCGATGATGGGGCTCTCCTTGCTAATTTTCTGACCGAAGACATCTAGCAGCGGTAGGTAGAGTGCCTGGAAGGTGGGCTGACCGGGCTTCGGCCCTTTGTGATATAGGTCGGGAGCGTCCTCAAATGTGATGATGGCTCCAGGTCTCTTGTCGGAGAGACGAAGACGTACGGCTAGGTCTTTGTTGACAAACTTCTCGGCATAGTTTTGGAAAGCGCCCTCGTAGGTGAAGCCGTTGAGCTCAAAGTAAGAGCGTAGCTCAGGCTGCTTGTACATAGCCATTGTGAAGCGGTCGGTGCGTACTATAGGACCAGACTTGCCTTCGTCGTTGGGGTCAATGTCGTAGCGAACGTAGGTGAAGTTCACCTTGCTGGGATCGATCGCCTGATAGGTGACACTGGTCTTTGTCTTGCTGGTCTGCTTGCGTAGTCCGAGCTGCTTCTCGTAAGCTTCGATCTCTTCGAAGGTGTAGGCGCTCATCTTGGTCTCCTTCTTGAGATAGGGGAAGTCCTTGATCTGTAGGATGCCTGCTAGCTGGGCGGGATCGCCAGCGGACTTGTAGGCGATAGCCCATGAGCTGTCATTGACCTTAGAGAAGACGAGCAGGTAGGTGCCGTTGGAGTAAGCGATACCCTTAGCTTCAGGCACCTTCTGATAGCCGGCGTCGCTGAGGAGGATCTCCATATTATCATTGATGTCGTCTCCCTCAGCGACTAGATGCGCTGCAATCTGTATGGAAGAGGTCTCTAGGATTGCCTTAGCCGGATCGATGATGTAGAGTCGTATGGGCTGCTGTCCCTTGGGGTCGCCCGTCTTGTAGCGGAGGACCTTCTTGCCATTCTTATCTATTGTTCCATCGAGGGTAGCTCCCTTGCTCTGCTCAAAGGCTTGGACAGCCTTCTCGCCTCCAAGCCAATCGACACAGGGGAAGGGGATGGCGGTGAGCTCGCCGTTGGCATCTAGCTCGAGGATGGACTGGAAGGGCTGTGGGTCTGGCTGCGGTGTCACGCCCGTTGTGTCGACGCCAGGGTTGGGCTCTTGTTTGGGGTCGCAACTACTCATCGCAAGAGTCACGCAGAGGATTGCCGTGAGTGTTGCTAAGAGACGCTGTAAGTTTGTCATAACAGTGAATCTAAAGTATGTGATGAAGAAAAAAAGCAAGCGAATTGGGGATAAGCTGCGGACAACTAGTGAGAGACGAAGTAAGCGATCGTGGAGCTGTGCCACCTGCTCTTACTAAGCTCTCTTGCTGTCCACTTCTTAATCCCAACTCGCTCTATAGTCGGTTGTCAGACTGCCCTATCTATCCGATGATAACGATGTCTGTACCCTCTAGGATAGAGTCTCCAGCCTTGACTTTGATCTCGGTGATGGTGCCGTCGCACTCAGCGTTGATGCCGTTCTCCATCTTCATGGCTTCGAGCACAGCGACTTGCTGACCGCGCTTGACCTGCTGACCGACCTGTACGTCTACGGATATGATGACGCCAGGTAGGGGAGCCTTGACCGCTTTGCCCTTGCCTGTGGAGGCTGGAGCTGCAGCGGGCGCAGGGGCTGCTGTAGCTGCAGGTGCATCAGGTGCTGCTGTAGGAGTGGGTTTGGAGACCTTAGGGGTATCCTTCTTCTCCTGTATGATCTCGACGTTGTATGGGGTGCCGTTGACCTCTAGCTGAGCTTGGTCACCCTCGATCTTGTCAATCTTGACGGCGTACTCTTTGCCATCGATCTTATACTTATATTCTTTCATAAGGGGTTTGATATGGGTGCTTAGCGGTCTAGCGCACTAGACCACTAAGGTACTGCCGTTTAGGATTAGATGTAATACTGCTTCTGTGGTGTGACACGCATGTTCTGTAGCTTGAACGACCAAGGGTCAAACTCCTTGTGCCGTATCGTGAGCTGATAGGACTCCTCATCGTGAGGGGTGCCTAGAGCCTGCGCTAAGGCGAGTGCTATAGCAACCTCTTCGGGAGAGGGTGCTGTAGCTGCCTTCTTGGCTCTCTTAGCGGGTGCCTTCTTACCCTTTTCTATCTTTTTGGTTGCCATCTGTAGAAAAGGTTAGAGCGGTACGTTGTCATGCTTCTTAGCGGGGAGCGTCTGACGCTTCGTGCGTAGCTGCTGTAGCGCACGGATGATGCGGAAACGGGTATTCCTCGGCTCGATGACATCATCGATGTAACCGTAGGAAGCAGCATTGTACGGATTGGCAAAAGCCTCACGATACTCCTCTTCCTTCTCCAGAGCTGTCTTGGCGGGATCATCGCTCGCCTTGACCTCCTTAGCAAAGACTACCTCGACGGCTCCTGACGGACCCATGACGGCAATCTCCGCAGATGGCCAAGCGTAGTTGATGTCTGCACGGAGGTGCTTAGAGCCCATCACGATGTAGGCACCACCGTATGCCTTGCGTAGGACGACCGTGATCTTAGGTACGGTAGCCTCGCCGTAAGCGTAGAGAAGCTTAGCACCGTGCGTGATGACAGCGTTGTACTCCTGACCAGTACCTGGGAGGAAGCCTGGTACGTCGACGAGTGTGACGATGGGGATATTGAATGAATCGCAGAATCGTACGAAGCGTGCTGCCTTGCGAGAGGAGTTACAGTCAAGACTACCAGCCATTACCTTCGGCTGGTTGGCTACGATACCGACGCTCTGTCCGTTGAAGCGTGCGAAGCCGACGATGATGTTGCGTGCGTAGTCACGATGTACCTCGAGGAACTCACCATGGTCAACGATTGCTCCGATCACCTCGTACATGTCGTAAGCACGGTTTGGCGAGTCGGGGATGATCTCATTGAGTAGATCCTCGCAGCGGTCTGCGGGATCATCGCAAGCAACGAAGGGAGGCTCCTCCATGTTGTTTTGTGGCAGGAAGGAGAGCAGCTGACGGATGAGCTGAAGACCAGCCTCGTCGTTGTCTACGGCGAAGTGTGCCACACCACTCTTAGAAGCGTGTACGTCGGCACCTCCTAGCTCCTCCTGAGTGACGTCCTCGCCGGTGACTGTCTTGACCACCTTAGGACCTGTGAGGAACATGTAGCTGGAGTTGCGTACCATAATGTTGAAGTCGGTCAGTGCCGGCGAGTAGACAGCACCACCAGCGCAAGGCCCGAAGATACCAGAGATCTGAGGGATGACACCCGAAGCAAGGATGTTGCGCTCGAAGATCTCACCGTAGCCACAGAGTGCGTTGACCGCCTCTTGGATACGAGCACCACCAGAGTCGTTGAGACCGATACACGGTGCGCCCATAGTCATAGCTAGATCCATCACCTTGCAAATCTTGGCAGCGAGCATCTCGCCGAGTGCGCCACCTATGACGGTGAAGTCCTGAGCGAAGACGTAGACGAGACGTCCATCGATGGTACCACTACCTACGACGACACCATCACCGAGGAACTTCTTCTTCTCCATACCAAAGTTCGTGCAGCGGTGCTGGACGAACATGTCGATCTCCTCAAAGGAACCCTCATCGAGGAGCATAGCTATACGCTCACGAGCTGTGTACTTGCCCTTGGCGTGTTGCTTCTCAATGCGTGCTTCGCCTCCTCCGAGACGAGCCTCCTCACGCTTGGCAAGGAGCTGCTTTATCTTCTCTTGTTGTACACTCATTATTCTATGTAGCGTTTGTTTGATTGGACGATATTACTTAGCGACATCCTTGCAGTCGCAGATCTCTAGAAGTATGCCGTGTGCACTCTTGGGGTGTACGAAGGCAATGTTGAGACCCTCGGCACCTTTGCGAGGCTTCTCATCGATGAGGCGTAAGCCCTTGCCCTTGAGCTCCTCGAGAGCTGGTGCTACATCGTCTGATGATAGTGCTAGGTGGTGAATGCCCTCGCCACGCTTCTCGATAAACTTGGCTATGGGGCTCTCATCGCTTGTAGGCTCTAGAAGCTCTAGCTTGACCTCGCCTATCTTGAGGAATGCGGTACGCACCTTCTGGTCAGCGACCTCCTCAATGTTGTAGCAGGTTAGTCCGAGGACTCCCTCGAAGAAGGGCAGTGCCTCCTCTATGCTCTTGACTGCTATCCCAAGATGCTCGATGTGTGACAGATTCATACGCTATATTGTTTTTGATTTGTGTGTCTACTTTAGTGGGGGGATGGACTGCGCCCTCCCTATGGTGATAATCTCTCTAGAAACTATCACCGACTGCAAATATAAGAATAATCGCTCACGTAGCGAAAGGGTTTGACGACCAAATAGCGATTTGCTCTCTATGGAGAGCTGGCTCAGGCGAACGTGAGTGCATGCACAGGCGGGCGACTGATCAGTTGTCCGTCACGATAAGCAACCTGTCCGTTGACCCAGGTAGCTACGATGCGATGCGAGAAGGTGTAACCCTCCAGTGGCGACCATCCACACTTGCTGTAGAGACTTTCCGTCGTGACCGTTGTCTCCTGATGAGGATCGACGAGGACTAGGTCTGCGTAGTAGCCTGTGCGGATATAGCCTCGCTCGCGAACGCCAAAGAGCTGTGCAGGAGCGTGTGCCATCTTCTCAACGACTAGCTCAGGCGACCAAAGCCCCTCGTGAGCCAGCTCCAGCATCATCAAGAGACTGTGCTGTACAAGTGGCCCTCCAGAGGCTGCTGTGAGGGCATCGCCCTCTTTGTCGGCCAGTGCGTGAGGCGCGTGATCGGTAGCGACCACATCGATGCGACCCTCGACGAGTGCTTGGCGCAGAGCCTCACGATCGCGAGCCGTCTTGACGGCGGGGTTCCACTTGATGCGATTGCCTAAGCGGTTGTAGTCCTCATCGGTAAACCATAAGTGGTGGACGCACACCTCTGCGGTGATGCGCTTCTCGGGCGAAAGCGGAGCTGCCGAGAAGAGATCCATCTCCTCTGCTGTCGATAGGTGGAGTACGTGTAGTCTAGCACCGAGACGCTTGGCACGCTCTATGGCACCGCGTGAAGACTCGTAGCACGCCTCACGGGAGCGTATCAGCGGATGTGTCTCGATGGGTGGATGCCCGTCGTATCGCTGGCGGTAAAGCTCCTTATTGCGTGTGATGATCTCCTCGCTCTCGCAGTGCGTGGCGATGAGCTTGGGCGCATGGGCGAAGAAGTAGTCGAGCGCCTCCTCGCTGTCCACCAGCATATTGCCCGTGGAGGCTCCCAGGAAGAGCTTGTAACCAGGGATCAAGGCAGGGTCTATGGCACACGCTTCGGGGGCATTGTCATTAGTCCCGCCGAAGTAAAAGGCGTAGTTTGCCCAGCTTGTCTTCTGAGCACGTTGACGCTTGTCGAGGAGCGCCTCGAGAGTGACCGTCGGGGGCTTCACGTTCGGCATGTCCATATAGGAGGTGACACCACCGGCCACGGCGGCACGGCTCTCGTGTGCTATGTCTCCCTTGTGAGTTAGGCCAGGCTCTCTAAAGTGCACCTGATCGTCGATGCAGCCTGGTAGTAGCCAGAGCCCGTGCGCCTCCACGATCTCCGCTCCTTGGGCCAGTTCGTCAGGGAGGTCAGACACCTTGTCGACACCTATACATATAGACTCAATGCGCTCGTCGGAGAGGCAGACGGAGCCGACGACCTGTCGACCTTCATTGATTAGGGTCGCTCCGAGTATGATCTGTCGCATATTATTTAGCAGGATTATGGCGCTTGGGGAAGCCCTTGAAGAGCCGCCAGTAGCGTAGCTTGAGGACACCCGTGAAGGCTTCGCCAAAGATCGAGCCATTCATTTTCGAGCTTCCGAGCTTACGATTGACAAAGGTGATGGGTACCTCCTTGATCTTGAAGCCTAGGCAGTGAGCCGTGTACTTCATCTCAATTTGGAAGGCGTAGCCCTTGAAGTGTACCTCATCTAGTCTCATCGTCTCTAGCACCTCACGCCGGTAGCAGACGAAGCCGGCCGTGGTGTCTCGTACTGGTAGCCAAGTGATAATGCGCACGTAGACCGATGCGAGATAGCTCATGAGGATGCGGTTCAGGGGCCAGTCCTTGACCCCACCACCACGTACGTAGCGAGAGCCCACCGCCACATCGTAGCCCTCCTCCGAGACCGCACGTAGGAGGTGTGGTAGCGCTGAGAGCGGATGGCTAAAGTCGCAATCCATCTCGAAGATGTAGTCGTAGCCATGCTCCAGCGCCCACTCGAAGCCTGTAAGATAAGCGGTTCCTAGTCCCAGCTTACCTGGACGCACGATGAGATTCAGACGGTCCGTGTAGTCTGGCTCTTGTTGTAGTGTACGTACGATCTCAGCGGTACCGTCAGGCGAATTGTCATCAAGGATCAGCAGGTCGAAATCTTCGGGCAGTGCCAAGACGGCTCGAATCATCTCAGCGACATTCTCTCGCTCGTTGTAGGTGGGTATGATGACAAGGCTAGCGTGCATAGCGTGATGGGTCTCTGTGAGTGGTAATGCGCAGGGCAGGGGACGCTGTCAGATGCTCCCTACCACTGCACTACAAAGGTAGTAAAAAACTCTCTTCAGATATCATGCGTCCGCTCTCTGCGCTGTCTGAGATAACAGAGTCCTCTGTCAGTCCTACTTAGATACGATAGGCAAAGCCCGCAAAGGCGTAGATATTGTAAAGCGGGAAGGGCATCATCGTAAAGCTCCTGTCTAGAGCTGGCTCGAAGCTCATATTGAGCTGTGCGGTCACACCGAGACGCTGATGAAAGAAGTAGTCGAAGCCTACTCTGACACCCATATCTAGCTTGTTAAAGTGGTCTGACAGGTCGTAGTCGACGAGGTGTCCAGGAGATAGTGGCAGGTCATTGAGCGTGCCGTCACCATCGAGTGTCACCTTAAAGCTTTGCTGCATCAAGTAGGAGAGGTAGAAGCCCACTTGCATACGAAACTTGTCCTTGCTCGTGTGGTAAGCAACCAGCATGGGGATCGTGAGGTAGTAGTTGATAAACTCGGTGCTGTTATTGCCCGTGAAGAACCCCCACGCAGCCTCCTTGCCATCGCCCATATTGACTCTCAGGTTGGTAGCGTGGGTGCAGACGTACATACCCTTGCGCTCCATCTCTAGCCCCGTGTCTAGGTGCCACCCTTTGGTGTCTGGGAGCTGGTAGGAGAGCCACCCCTTGAGGGCTATGTTCATATGCGGATTCCACGTATAGATCTTGTCAATAGCTTTAGGCTTGGGCAGGGGCGTAGTGGCTCCAATGTTTAGTCCAGCCTTGATGCCAAACTCTAGATTATCATTGCTGCTCTGCCCCCATAGGAGTGGTGTCGTGATGAGTGCGAGCAAGAGCCCGAGAGCCCCTCTGTATAGTTGCTGTATAGTCATATCTGTAGCGGGTTACTTCTTGGTGGGTATACCTAGCGTCACGACTAGATCGTCAATGCGCAGGCGGCTGCCGATGGCTCCGATGAATTCATCACCACGAGCACTCGATGAGAAGATAAGTGCCATGTGGTACTTACTCTTCTGGAGGTCTATCTGCTTGTATGCAGCCTCGTTGATGATTTCTAGCTTTGTTTCGAAGGTCGTCCATGCCCCTTCCTTGGTAGGCTTGGGGTGTAGCTGCACTTTTGCTAGGATACGTGGATCGGTGTAGAGGTTGGTTCCGTTGAGCGGAGTGTCGTCGTCTGTCGTGTCGTAGAAGACGCAAGCGATCGTAGCCTCGTCCTGTCCCTCGATAGCCTTATTCCCCTTCTTACCATTGACTAATTTCTCGCCTGGGAGCCACTGATAGTATCCCTTGATAGCGAGCGGTATGGCAAAGACGGGCTGACCAAACTTCGTGGACTCTAGAGGCTTCACCATCATACTGCCTGCATCTAGTGTGCCAGCGTAGAGAGCTCCAGCGATGATGCCCTTACCAAAGAGTGGTACCCCCTTTATGGTCATCACTTCGAGAGCTTGTCCAGTACGCCCCTTAACTAGTGGATGCACGGGGAAGTCTTCTATTTGACTCGTTCCTCCGAAAGCTGCGCCTAAGTTGCTAGCGCAAGCCCAATAAGGATCACCCGCCAGGAGCTTAGGAAGTGCCTTCTCTACGGGAAGCATGAAGGCTGCCTTGTCATTAGGATGTGCCCAGTCGTCAAAAGTAAAGGAGATCTCTTGAGTCTCCATCTTGCCTAGTGGATTGGGATCTGGATCAGGTGTTGGAACTGTGTCAGGCTTATTGGGATCAGGCTTATTGGGATCAGGCTTGTTAGGATCTGGTTTGTAGGTCCCGTTTTCGATAGCGATACGCTTAGCCTTGATAGGGTCTTCTCCACTACAACCTGTCGCTACGAGGAGAGATAGGGTGAGTAGGATAACGAGGGTCCAAGAGATTCGTTTCATACTGTACTATATTTTACACTAAGATGCGGCAAAGGTAACTATTTCCAATTATATAGCGAGGGTTACGTCTGACCAACTATCCGACCAACTTATAGAGGACGCCTTGTAACTGCTCAGCCCTAGCAGAACGGCCACGTGGAAAATTTCAATTTCCCACGTGGCTATTTTTTATTCTCCACGTAGGGAAAAATCAATTCTTCGGACTTATCATTTGATTCCTCCGAAGTTTCATTTCTCGCCTACGTGGAGAATTTTTATTCTCCACGTGGAGATTTCGAAATCCCTACGTGGGGAATATTGTTTTTCTCGAAAAAGAACGCTAGCTTTGCGATAACTATAACTCTTAATGATCCAGACGATATGACAAGAAAACTACTATCTCCGCTACTCTTACTCCTTGCTTTGAGCTACTCGCTCGGTGCACAGCAAGTGAGTTGCAAAGTCACGCAAGAGCCGAAGTCTCTACCCGCAGAGGCGTGTGACTTCTCTATCTATGGTACTAGCCCCAATGGCCGTTACATCTACGGAGGCAGTCCCAACTCGACAGCCTTCTGTTACGACACCGAGCGTGACACCACTTCGCTCTTTCTCTCTGAGACGGGTGCTGAGAAGTATATGATCTACGCAGTCTCTGATGATGGTGAGATCTTTGTCGCTCAGGATGAGGTAGGAGCTTTTGTCTGCAACATGGCTCAGAAGAAGCTACAAGAGATTAAAACTCCAGAGAGTGCGTGGCCTGACGTAAGGCCTGTCTATGTGACACCTGATGCCAAGCACCTCGTAGGCTATCTGATGGATCCTACTTATGCTCAGGAGAGTATGACGCTACCGATCTATGGTACACGTGGTGAGGACGGCTCCTGGACGATCAAGACGCTTCCGATGCTGGACAAAGACTACCTAGGCAACAAACCTAACTATACGCAAGCTTTCTTCTGCTCGCCTGACGGCAAGAAGATCCTAGGTCGACAAAACACCCGCAATGGTTCTGACAGACCACTATTCTGGCAGCTAAATGAGCAGGGACAGTACCAGTGCTCTACACCTTGTGACTCATTCCTCTACAATCTAGATGCGCCACTGCCTGGTCCTGAGCCTGACTGGGACGACTACGTGACTGCAGACTATGAGCAAGATCCTGATCTATATGCCCAGCAAGAAGCTGAGTACAACAAGGCTCACGATGCTTGGCAAAAAGCCTACGATAAGGTAGTCAAGGGCGTCTCCCCTGATCTTGCGTGGCAGATGATGGCTCCAACGAGTGGCTACTGGATGATATCTATCCAAGAGGTCGTCGGTAAGGGTGACGACTACACGATCATCTCTTACCCTGGTGCGTTAAATGTAGCTGATGGTAGCATCGAGCGGATCAACATCCCAGAGGCTTATGGTCTCGGCGGTCTCGGACGTACTCATGATGGTGGCTGGCTCTGCTACCCCGATGGTAGCTTAGACCCCAATGATCGTACTACCTATGTAGTTTATCCTGATGGCAAGAAGCTTACGATGCTGGAGTACTTGAAGCAGCTCACGGGCAAAGATCTATCTCCGGCTTTCACCTACTCCTATACACCTTATGGTAAGACGGAGCAAAAGAGTATCACGGATATGGGTACCGTGCAGTTCTCTGCAGATGGCAAGACCTTGGTTTCTTGTGCGGTAGATATGACTGGGACCAGGTATTATCGCAATGCTTATCTACGTGTGGACAAGCACTTCCTCGCTCAGCCTCTAGGAGTCGCTCCTATTCAGGTCGAGCGTGGCGATCTCTCGATCCTCTGGCAGGGCGATGCACTCTACTTCTCGGCGCCCGCTACGGGTACGCTCTATCTGTATGACACGACAGGTAGACTACTAGACAGCTACTCGCTGGCAGCAGCCTCCAGGCTCTCCCTGACAGAACTAGCGCAGGGGCTCTACATCGGTCAGCTCGTCACGGAGCGTGGCGTGAGCACCGTACGATTCATTCGCTAGTAGAGGCTTCTGACCTCAACTCTGCAAATCCCATGAGTAACGATTGGTAGGGACGTACGGCTCGGACGCAGACCGTCGGTGCGTCCGTTGTGTCAAAGCGAGATGTCGCCCTGCTTTCTAAGTTCATATGCAAGTAAAATGCGAAGTTTTTTCTCGTTTCGGAAA
>OHAF01001888.1_pt1 | contig 17652 bp, 19 predicted proteins | sample 1577041 | NCBI WGS metagenome assembly OHAF01 (sample SAMEA3541495, study PRJEB24748) | human gut metagenome | biome: human gut; feature: human-associated habitat; material: faeces | place: China | collected 2012
GCGGGAGGCGTTTTTTGTGGGAGCTGGAGGAGGGATCGGAAACGCGTGAGATTGTCATGGCTTTTTCAAGGGAGTTCGGAGAAACTGAATCACCTCCTCGTTGGGATATGAAAATGGAAAGATGTTTGGGGAGGTGGCTGAAAGGCCCCCTTTTTTTGTTTGAGCTGCAAAGTGAGGTAGTGATGCGAAACCGTCTGGTGTTGTTGGCGGCTTTGATGTGGTGTCTGTCCGGTGTCGCGGCAGCGGCTCCGGCGATGGATATTGTGCTGTATCCTTCGAGCGCGCAGGTGCAGGTTGACGGCAGGACGGCAATGATAGAGGGCGTGGAGAAGCTCTGCGGCGCGCCCGTAGCGGCCTGTGATTTGCGCGCGGGCGCAGCCATGGTAATAGCGGGGCTCTGCGCGGAAGGCACCACCGAGGTCGAGGACGTCCACTATATCGAGCGCGGCTATGAGGACTTTGTCGGCAAGCTGCGCGGCCTGGGCGCGGATATCGCCCTTGTCTCCTGCCCGGACGAGCCTGAGCGGGTCAAGAGCATAAACGTCTGCTGATGCGCGTTACCGTATTCGCCAGCGGCTCCACAGGCAACTGCGCGCTCGTGCAGGCCGGAGGGGAGCGGCTGCTTATAGACGCGGGCATTTCGCTCAGGCGTCTCGGCGGCTTTCTTGCCGCGGAGGGCCTGTCGCCGTCGGAGCTCTCCTGCGTCCTGGTGACGCATGAGCATGCCGACCACGTCTGCGGCCTCAGTATGCTCACAAAGAAGCACGGCACCCGCGTCATAGCGCCGCGCACCGTGGCCGCGCGCCTGCGCGGCATGCTGCCGGGCGTGGACGCGAAGGCCCTTGCCGGCGCAAAGATAGACGAAAAGCAGATGGCGCATACCGAAGCCATCATCCAGTCTATGACCCCGAAGGAGAGAGATAATCCCTCCATCATCAACTACTCCCGCAAGAAGCGCATTGCAAACGGCTGCGGACTGTCGGTCGAGCAGGTCAACAAGCTGCTCAAGCAGTTCGAGCTCATGCAGCAGCTCGTGCGCCAGATGTCCGGAAACAGCAAGGCCATGAAGCGTATGAAGCGCGGCGGCCGCGGCGGACTCGGCGGGCTGGGCAATCTGTTCGGCGGCGGCGGCCGTCCGTACGGATTCTGAAACCGATTCCATGCTCCCGCAGGGAGCTGGAGATACAGAGAACTTTGATGGAGGTGAAGATACATGGTCAAGATCAGACTTCGCAGAATGGGCGCCAAGAAGGCCCCCTACTACCGCATCGTGGTGGCGGACTCCCGTTTCGCACGCGACGGCAGATGCATTGAGGAGATCGGCACGTACGATCCGCTGAGCACGGATAAGAAGATCGTCGTCGACGCCGAGCGCGCCAACTACTGGCTCGCCAACGGTGCACAGCCGACGGATACCGTTCGTGTGCTGCTCAAGAAAGCCATCGCAGCGGAATAAGGAGAGACCCCAAAGATGAAAGAGCTTCTGACCTATATTGTGCAGAACCTCGTGGAAAAACCGGACGAGGTCTCTGTGACCGAGCGCGAGGCCAACGGCGAGACCGTGTTTGAAGTGCGCGTCGCCGACGGCGATATGGGCAAGGTCATCGGCCGTCAGGGCCGGATCGTCAAAGAGATCCGCATCCTGATGAAGGCCGTCGCCCAGAGAAAGGGCAAGAAAGTCTCCGTGGAGATCATGGATTGACGCAGGAAACGCGCTGCACCCGTGCAGTGCGTTTTTTGCACCTACACCCAAAAAGGGGGACAACCAACGATGCAAAAACCGTATCTGGAGGCAGGAAAGATCGTCAACACGCACGGCGTGCGCGGCGAGGTGCGCATCCAGCCGTGGGCGGATGACGCGGCGTTCCTGCTCGGCTTCCGGACGTTTTATATCGACGGTGCGCCCGTGCACGTCGCGCACAGCCGCGTGCACAAGGGCATGCTCGTCGTGAAGTTTCAGGGCGTGGACGATGTCAACGCCGCCATGACGCTGAAAAACCGCGTCGTGTCCATCGCGCGCGCGGACGTCACGCTGCCCGACGGACAGTATTTCCAGCAGGACCTGCTCGGCATCGCCGTCGAGACCGACACGGGCGAGACCCTCGGCACACTGCGCGAGATCCTGGACCTGCCGCGCGGCAGCGTCTACGTCGTGCAGGGCGACCGCGAGGTGCTCATCCCCGACCGGCCGGAGTTCGTGCGCAGCATCGACCCCGCCGCCGGGCGCATGGTCGTGCACCTGATCGAAGGGATGTGAGCGCGTGCGCATCGACATTCTCACCCTCTTTCCCGACACGATGCGCGCCATGCTCGGCGAGAGCATCCTCGGCCGGGCGCAGGCGCGCGGCCTGCTCGATATCCGCTGCCACCAGATCCGCGACTATACCGAAAACCGGCAAAAGCAGGTCGATGACTATCCCTACGGCGGCGGCTGGGGGCAGGTCATGATGGCGCAGCCGCTCAAAAGCTGCCTCGACGCCGCGCTCGCGGACAGCACCGTGCCCAAAGCGCGCCGCCGCGTCATTTACCTCTCCCCGCAGGGGGCGACGTTCACGCAGGCGAAGGCCCGCCAGCTCAAGGCCGACTATGACCAGCTCGTGCTCGTCTGCGGCCACTATGAGGGCGTGGATGAGCGCTTTATCGAGGCATGCGTGGACGAGGAGCTGTCCATCGGCGACTTTGTGCTCACGGGCGGCGAGCTCGGCGCTATGGTCGTCACGGACTGCGTCTGCCGCATGGTGCCGGGCGTCCTGTCGGACACCGAGTGCTACACCGGCGAGAGCCATTGGGCCGGCCGGCTCGAGTACCCGCAGTACACCCGCCCCGAGACGTGGGAGGGCCGCACCGTGCCGGAGGTGCTGCGCGGCGGCAACCACGCGGAAATTGAAGCCTGGCGCACGCGCCAGAGTCTGGAGCGCACGCTCACAAAGCGGCCCGATCTCTTTCAGCAGACGCCCCCGACGCCGGACGAGCAGCGCCTGCTCGATAAGATCCGGCGCGACCGCAGCCGCCCGCAGCTGACAGAGCCGCCCGTCTGCCGCCCGGCGGCGGAGGACGACCTCCCGGCCATCCTCGCCATCGTGCAGCAGGCGCGCAATTACCTGCGCCGCCACCGCGTTGACCAGTGGCAGGGCGCGTACCCGAACGAGGACACCTTCCGCGCCGACATCGCGGCCGGCACGTGCCATGTGCTCACGTATCAGGGTGCGGTCGCCGCCGTGTTCACGCTCACCTTCGCGCCCGAGCCTGCTTATGACGCGCTCACGGACGGGCGCTGGCGCTCGGACCGTGACCACGCCGCCGTGCTGCACCGCAACGCCGTCAGCGCCGATTGGCGCGGTACGGGCCTGTCCGACCTGCTCATGCAGGAGGTCGAGCGGCTCGCGCGTGAAAGCGGCGCACATGCCGTGCGCGTGGACACGCACCGGCACAACGGCGCGCAGAAAAAGCTCCTCGAGCGCCACGGCTACCGCTTCTGCGGCAACATCCTCTGCGATGAGCCGGGGCGCGACCCGCGCCGTCAGGCGTTTGAAAAGCTGCTGAAGTGAGGGCCTGCGTATGAATCTGACAAATCTCGCGGACATCCGCGCGCTGCTCGCGCGGCATGATTTCCGCTTTTCCAAGTCCCTGGGGCAGAACTTTCTCACCGCCGCGTGGGTGCCGGCCGACATTGCCGACGCCTCCGGCGCGGACGCGCGCACCGGCGTGCTCGAGGTCGGCCCGGGTATCGGCTGCCTGACCGAGCAGCTCGCGCAGCGCGCCGGGAAGGTCGTCTCCGTCGAGCTCGACGAGCGCCTGCGCCCCGTGCTGGCCGAGACGCTCGCGGGGTATGAAAACGTGGAGCTCGTCTTTGGCGACGTGCTCGCGCTCGACCTGCCGCAGCTGGTGGCCGAGCGCTTCGCCGGCCTGCGCCCCGTCGTGTGCGCGAACCTGCCGTATAACGTCACGTCGCCGCTGCTCACGGCGTTTCTCACCGCCGGCTGCTTCGACACCGTCACCGTCATGATCCAGCGCGAGGTCGCGCGCCGCCTGTGCGCCCGGCCCGGCACGGCGGATTACGGCGCGCTGACCGTGTTCGTCCAGTGGCACGCCGAGCCGGAGCTGCTCTTCGACGTGCCGCCGCACTGCTTTGTCCCCGCGCCGAAGGTCACGAGCACCGTCGTGCGCCTGCGCGTGCGCAAGTCCCCGCCCGTCGCCGTGCAGGATGAAAAGCTGCTGTTCACCGTCGTGCGCGCGGCGTTCAATCAGCGCCGCAAGACGCTCGTCAACGCGCTCTCGGCCGGCGTGCCCGGCTGTGACAAGGCGCGCGCCGCCGCGGCCGTCGCCGCCTGCGGGCTCGATGCGCGCGTGCGCGGCGAGACGCTCAGCCTGGCCCGGTTCGCCGCCCTGAGCGACGCGCTCGGCAGCGAGCTCGGCGATGACGCGGGTTGACATAACGAAACGAAACAGGCCGTTCCATATCCGGAACGGCCTGTTTTCTATGCATTTATGTTGATTTGCGGTTTACATAATGCGGCGCATCGAACGCACAGCAAACAACCGGCAGCAATGTTGGAAAGCGGGGGAGCCCGAGGGGGCAACGCCCGCCTCGGGTGAGATCGTGCATCGCCTTTGGCGCTGCCTTCTCCTTGCCGAGAGGGTGCTGAGCGCAGCGAAGCGGATGCCGTGGAAAGGTTCTTTCACTGCCGGTGCCGCCGGTGTTGCCCATCCATCCCCGCATACCGCCCGCCATCCCCGCATACGCTGGTAGCAAACCAGAACCGGGAGGGGAGCCTATGCCATACGAGGACAAGAAGGCCGCGCCGCAGCGCCGGCCGCACGCGGTCACGCTCGACGAGCGCAGCCATCTGACCGTCACGGGCGTCGACGAGGTCGTTCGCTTCGACGACACGGAGGTCTCCATGCGCACGTCGCGCGGGATGCTCACCGTGCACGGGGAGGGGCTGCGCGTCGGCCGCCTTGCGATCGATACGGGGGAGCTGGCCATCGACGGCGCGTTTGACGCGCTCGACTACACGGAGGAGACGGCGTCCGGCGGCGGCTTCTGGTCGCGCCTGTTCGGCGGATGAGCCTGCACCCGCTCGCCCAGCTCGGGCAGGTGGCGCTGGCGCTGGGGCTCGGCGCGGCGCTCGGGCTGCTGTTCGATGTGCTGCGCGTGCCGCGCCGCCATGCGCGCCGGGCCTTTCTCCGCGCGGTGCTCGACACCGTGTTCTGCCTGACGGTGGGGCTGACGGTGTTCGCCTTCGGCATGGCGGCCGGCTCGGGGCAGGTGCGCCTGTTCATGTTTCTCGCCATCGCGGCCGGCTGGACGGGCTACTTTGCCTGGGTCAGCGGACAGGTTTTGCCGCCGCTGGAGCAATTTTCCCGCCGCTGCGCGCAAAAAACGCGCCAATTTGCCGCCCCCGGACAGAAATTTGCAAAAAAAGTTTGGATTTTTGCAAAAAAACGCTTCCAAAATCGCCGCAGATGTTTTAGAATAGACTGTATTACTGGAAGCAGATACGATCCGGGGGGAGGTTCTGCAGACTGTGAAATTCAAAAAGGCAAGCATCTTTACAACGCTGGTCATCGCGGTGCTGATGGTGTACGCGCTCATCAGCCTGTTTGTGGTGCACCGGCAGACCCGGCAGCTTCAGGATCGCGCGGCGACGCTGCAGCAGCAGGTGTCCGAAATGACCCAGGCCAACGCCGAGCTGCAATATCAGATCGACCACAGCGAGGACGACGACATGATCGAGTCGGTCGCGCGCGAAAAGCTCGGTCTGGTCAAGCCCGGTGAAAAGATTTTTTACGACACGAGTGATTGAGCAAGGAGAAACGAACCGTATGCAGGTGGAAGTCGGAGCAGTTGTGGAGGGTACCGTCACCGGTATCACGAAGTTTGGCGCGTTTGTGAGCCTGCCGGACGGCAGGAGCGGTCTGGTGCACATATCCGAGATCGCCAACACCTACGTCAACGACGTCAACGAGTTTTTGAAGCTGGGTGATAAGGTGAAGGTGCGCGTGCTGGCCGTGACGCCGGATGGGAAGATCAATCTGTCCATCAAGAAGGCAGAGCCCGCGCCCGAGCGTCCGAACAACCGCCCGATGCACGGCGGCCGCCCGGGCGGCAACCGCCCGAATAATAACGGCGGCGCACCGCGCGCCGCGCGCCCGAACAACCGTTCGGCCCAGCCGGCGGGACAGGTCAGCGGCCCGAGCGGGGACGCTGCGTTTGAAGACCGGCTCAAGCAGTTCATGCAGGAGTCGGACAGCCGCATGGCCGGCAACCGCCTCTACAGCGACCGCACGCGCGGCCGCCGCCGCGGCAGCGGCCGCGGATAAAACCAAAGACGGCATCAGGCCCCACTGCGTTTGCAGTGGGGCCTTTTTCCGGAGGAAGGAGTCCATCATGCAGGTCTACTTGAGTGAACACATCGCGCCGTCGGCCTATGCCCGGCTCGCGCGCCATTTTGAGATCGTGGACAATTTCGACCACCCCGAGCAGCTCGCCGCCATGATCATCCGCCGCGCGGTCGTGCCGCGCACGGTCATCGCGCGCGCGCCGAACCTGAAGGTCATCGCCATGCACGGCGTCAGCCGCGACACGATCGACACCGCTGCCGCCGCCGAGTACGGCGTGCCCGTGCCGAATGTGCCGGGCCTCGGCGCGCCGGCCGTCGCGGAGCTGGCCGTGGCGGATCTGCTGGCGCTCAACCGGCAACTGAAATTTGTCAACAACGGCCTGTGTGCCGGCCGCTTCGACCACTTCGGCGCGGAGGAGTTTGTGTGCCACGAGATGACCGGCCGCACGCTCGGCCTCGTCGGCACGGGCAACATCGCCCACCGCGTGGCGGACATCCTGCGCGCGGCGTTCGACGTGCGCGTCCTGTGCTGGAATCCGCGGCGCACGGCCGCCGAGTGCGCCGCCTGGGGCTATGAGCAGGTGGCGACGCTGCCGGAGCTCTTCCGCCGTTCGGACTTCGTGAACGTGAGCATCACGCTCTGCGATGCCACGCGCGATCTCATCAACGCGCCGGTGTTTGCCGCTGCGAATCCGGACCTGCTGCTCGTCAATACTTCGCGCGGCGGCATCGTCAACGAGCACGATCTCTATATCGCCCTCACCACGGGGCAGATCCGCGCCGCGGCGAGCGACGTGTTCGTGCACGAGCCCCCGGCGTGTGATGACCCGCTCATCCACCTGGATAATTTCATCGCCACGTTCCACATCGGCGGCAGCACGTATGAGTCGCTCGAGCGCGTGAGCAACCGCGCCGTGGACTACGTGTTCGAATATACCGGCGTGCCCGAGCAGGCGTGAGCCGCGGCGCGCGTGATGTCAGGCCGCCGCGCGTAAAGTCACTGAGCAGCGGGGGGCGCTCGAGGGGGGCAAGGCCCGCCTCGAATGGAATCTGGTATCGGGTTCTGCAGATGCCTCCCCTGTGTAAGGGGAGGTGGCACGGCGCTTTGCGCCGTGCCGGAGGGGTTGCAGATACCGGCTTTGGTGCGAGATTTTGCGTGTCAATCCCTCAGTCAGCCTGCCGGCTGCCAGCTCCCTTTCCACAAGGGAGCCAATGGGGTGCGTGACGGACACGCGGTGCATCGCCAATACCGCTGGAGGAAACCGCAGTCTTTCCACCTCATTCGCTTCGCTGCGCTCAGCACCTCCTCGGCAAAGAGAAGGCTTACGTGCGGCGCGGAAACAGCCCCACAACAGAAAAACCCCGGAGCCGAAGCTCCGGGGTTTTCATATGTTCGCAAATTACATGGCGAGCCAGTTCGGCAGAGCATCGGAGATCGCATCAACGATCGCCTTCGCCTTGTCCTCACCGCACTTGCCGAGGATATCGGAAGCGATGCCAAGACCAGTCTGAATAAGACCCATGTTACTTTACCCCTTTCGTAAGATTTCCAACGCCGTCCCACACAATAGACGACATCGGATGGTTGGTATTGCCGGTTACAAGTGCATTATATGCAAGAAACGGCCAAAACTCAATGGACACATACCCGCGATGTGTAACAAATTGATTGAATTTGTCATGAACTTTGATGTCAAATTGTTGTCAAATGCAATTGCCGTTCTGCTGCTCGCTTTTTCGACTCCGATATGGATACCTGCGCGCTGGTTGCCGGGTTTCGCGGCCAAAATCGGCGTTATGGAAACCGTTTTTCCACATTGCCAACAGACTTTTCAACATAAATGCGGTGCAATTAACGATGTTATGTAAACAAGCCGCCGTTTCCCATGGCCTTTCCCGGCTCTCCGCGGCGGCTCTGCCGGCCGGGCACACCTGTCCGCCGCAGCCGCACATTTTTGCCTGTCCGCGCCGTCCCGCACCGCGCGCTCCGCCCGCGCCGTCTGCCCGCGCTGCCCGTATCGCACCATCCTGCACCGTCCCGCCCTGCACCGCGCCGCGCGCGTCCCGCACCATCCCGCACCGCGCGCAAAAAGCCCCGGGAGCGTTCGCTCCCGGGGCGGGGTGCTATGGGGCGGCAGTGCCGGCTCACGCGCCGATGAGCTGGCAGTAGCGCATGATGATGGTGGCCGTCTGCGCGCGCGTGGCGCTGCCATTTGGGTCGAGGTAGTCCGGGCCGTTGTCGTGCGCATTGCCCTTGATGAGGCCGTTGCCGACGGCCCAGGACATCGCGGCGTAGGCCCAGTTGGCCACACTGCCGGCATCGGGGAAGGTGCTGATCGGCGCGGCGTTCCCGGTGAATTCCGGCGCGTACTTGACCGTGTACCGGTACAGGAACGTGACCAGCTGCTGGCGCGTGATGGCGGCGTTGGGCGTGAACGTAGTCGCGCTCGTGCCGGAAGTGACGTCGTTGCAGTACGCCCAGGCGACGGCGTTGTAGTACCACGCGCCGGGGGCGACGTCGGTGAACGGCAGGTAGTAGTAGCTGTAGTCGGTCTGATTGCCGGAGAGGTTATAGAGGATCTTCACGATCTGTGCGCGCGTGCAGGCCGTGTCCGGCGAGAACGTGCCCGCGCCGACGCCGCTCATCAGCCTGTTGCGCACGCAGTAGTCGATGCCCTTGTGCGCCCAGTAGTCTGGCCCGGCCACATCGTGCAGGCCGTAGCTCGGGCAGCTCGGGCCGCCGGTGCAGGTGCTCGCGCCCGTGGCGGGGATGGCCTCCGTCCGGGTCTGGTCGCAGACGGTGCAGGTGAAGGTGCGCACGCCGGGGGTGGTCTCGGTCGGGGCGGTGGTCACGGTGCCGCCGTCCCACTTGTGGCCGGCCGCGTCGGTCAGGTTGCGCCGTTCGGTCGCGCCGCAGCCGCTGCAGGTGTAGAGGTCATAGCCGCCGTCCGTGCACGTCGGGGCGACGGTTTTGGTGAACTGATAGTCGTGCGCGCCCGTGGCGGGGATGGCCTCCGTCCGGGTCTGGTCGCAGCCGCTGCAGGTGCGCGTGCGCACGCCGGGCGTGGTCTCGGTCGGGGCGGTGGTCACAACGCCGTTGTCCCAGACGTGTGCGCCGGTGGGCGGGAGCTCTCTGGTTGAGATGACCTCACCGCAGTTGGAGCAGATGGTGTCGACGCGGCCGGCCTCGCCGCAGGTGGCGGGCATGGTGCGCTCCGTCGTGCCGTAGTCGGTGTGCAGGCACGCGCCCTTGTCGCTGACGGTGTAGCCCTGCCACTTGCCGTCGGCGTCGAGCGTCCAGTTCATGGCGGGGTTGTAGTGGATGGTGACGGTGGCGGGCTCAAAGCTGTGCGCTTCCGAGTTGCCCGGCTCGACCGCCGGGGCCGCGCCGTAGCAGCGCACGTCCTTAAGCGCGGTGCAGTCGGTGAAGGCGTTGTGGCCGACGCTCGTCACCGTGCCGGGCAGGTCGACGTCGGCCAGCGCGGTGCAGCCGCGGAAGCAGTCCTCGGGGATGGTGCTCACGCCCGCGGGAATGGTGACGTCCGTCAGCGCGGTGCAGCCGGTGAAGGCGGACGCGCCGATGGCGGTCACCGTCTCGGGGATGGGCGCTGCGGTGAGCGCCTTGCAGCTTTCAAACGCGAGATCGCCGATGGCGGTCACGGTGCCGGCGTATTTGACGTTCAGCAGCTTCGTGCAGTCGGCAAAGCACTTGCCGGGCACGGCCGTGATGGCGGCGGGCAGAGTGGTGTTCGTGAGGCTGGCGCAGGAGTCGAACGCGCCGCGGCCGAGGCTCTGCAGCCCGTCGGGCAGCGTGATGGCGGTCAGCCCGTTGCCCGCGAGACCGAAGTCGCCGATCCCGGTCACGCCCTTGGGGATGGACAGACCCGTGAGCTTGGAGCACATGGCGATGCCGTAGCGGCCGATGCTCGTCACGCTGTCCGGCAGCGTGACCTGCGTGGCGGCCGGCAGGAAGAACAGCGCATAGTCGCTCACGTTCGTGACGCCGTCCTTGATGACGACCTTTTTCAGCTCGCCCTCCAGCTTAAAGTTGCCGAAGCTCGTGAGCATACCCAGCGCTTCATAGTTCCACCACGGTGCGAGGTTGCCGTTGGGAAAATCAAAGTCGGGCATGGCGCCGGTGCCGGAGATGGTCAGCGTCTTGCCGCTGAGCACGCCCGTGGAGACCTCCCAGTGCAGGCAGCTGTTCTCACCGAAGTCGCCCTCTGTGGCTGCGGTCGTAAAGCTGCTGAGGATGGCCTCCGTGTCGAGATCCGGAATCTCAAACTCCTCCTTGAGCTGCTCGATCTTCTCCTTGATGAGCTTCTCGGCGATCTCCTTTTTCAGATCGTCGAGTCTGCCGGCCGATGCGTTCACGGTCAGGCCGGAGAACAGCCCCACGACCAGAACGAGACACAGCGCCAGCGAGAGCACGCGCTTTTTCATCCTTTGTCCTCCTTTGTTGTGATGCATGTGTACAACCGTAATACCTATCTGTCGAAAATATACCATATGCCTGGGAAAGCGTGCAATGGTGATCGCCGAAAAAACGTTTTAAGCGTTACATTTTGTTGCATTTGTGTAAATGAAATGTGCATTTTTTCGCGCCCATGCGCGCACGACCCGTTGCAAAAGCGGGGCGCGTCCTGTATACTGGCCGTGTAGACATTGTTACCGGAGTGTCCATTTCGGAGGGAGGAACCATATGAAAAAACGAGTGTTGTCGCTGCTGCTGTGCTTTGTGCTCGCGGCCGGATTGCTGAGCGTGTGCGCCCCGCCGGCGCAGGCGGGCACGATCGCGGGCGTGGTTGAGCAGTTTCTCAACCAGCCGGATCAGATCAAAAAGCTCTTCGGCAAAGAAGTCGCGCATGGCGACTGCGGCCCCGCCGAGAACGAGGCCAGCGTACATTATAAAATTTACGAGGTCACGAACCCCACGGTCGTGCAGGACAACCCCGTCCTGCAGCAGATCTGGCAGGAGCACGACTACCGCGAGGACGCGCAGTATTACGGCGTGTATATCTTCGGCAACGGTCCGATGGCGGACTATGAGGTCACGGGTCAGAAAGGTCAGAAAGGTCAGAAAGCCCCCTGGTTGCGTGATGTCGATGGCGTAGATTTAGATGCCGGGGAAACCATCGGCGAGGACTATCTCGTCCTGGCCTACATCGCCGGTGCGACGGATGAGGAGTGGGACGGCCGCACGGAGCACTACACCGGTGTGCCGAACGTCGGCGACCGCGCCTTCAAGGACTGCAACTATCTCACCTGCGTCTACCTGAACGACGGCATCGCCACCATCGGCGACCATGCGTTTTATACCGACGAGTACCTCTCGGCCATCAACATGCCGCGCAAGCTCGAGCTCATTGACAAGTACGCTTTCTACGGCTGCGACACGCTCACGTTCGTGCGCGCGGGCGCCTGCAGCCGCCTCAAGCGCATCGAGGATCATGCGTTTTACAGCTGCACCATGCTTGCCGAGCTGCGCCTGCCGAACTGCCTGACGTATATCGGCCCGTGGGCCTTCGCGTGGGACCGCATCCTCGGTCAGGAGGACACGACGCTCGGCCTGCCGTCGAGCCTGCAGGTCATCGACACGGGGGCGTTCGCGTTCGTCAACCACCACAAGAACCTTAACATTCCGGCCAACGTCACGCGCATCGGTGACTACGCGTTCATGTGCGATTATTATATGAACAACCTCACCTTCAGCCCCGGTGACAAGCCCCTCACCATCGGCAAGGCCGCGTTTGCCGGCGATAACCACATGAAGTCCGTCGACCTCTCCAACCGCGTCGCGCAGATCGACCGCTGCGCCTTTGCCGGCTGCGAGCTGCTCGAGGAGGCTTACTTCGGCGACAAGATCGACACGATTCAGGCCCGCGCCTTCACCAGTGTGGACGCCGCGCTGCAGCTCGCCATCAAGACTGTCCTCAACGGGATTCTCGCCCCGGACGATCCGGATGGGAACGAAGAGCACGCGGATGATATTGCTGCGGGCCTGACCCAGATCGCAAAGGTCACGCAGCTCAAGCGCGCCATCTTCAAAAACGCCCCCGCCAAGACCATCACCGGCGCGGCGGACACCAACAGCTCCTTCCCGCGCGACTGCGTGGTCTATTACCCGCAGGGCAACTACACCTGGGCCGCCGAGCTCAAGGACGACGGCACGTGGCAGGGCTACAAGACCGGTCTCTGGCACGGCGATCACATCGCCCAGTTCGCCGACACGGTCGTCGACCCCACCTGCACCAAGCAGGGCTACACGCACCACGCCTGCACGGTGAAGGGCTGCACCTATGCCCCCGTGGACGACACCTATGTCGCCGCCACCGACCACACCTGGGTCAAGACGCAGACCTACCCGGCCTCCTGCACCGAGCAGGGCACGGCGTTTTATAAATGCTCGGCCTGCGGCGCGACCCGCACCGAGAAGATCGCCGCGCTCGGCCATGACCTGAGCCGCTGCGACCTGTTCCCGGCCACCTGCACGAAGCCCGGCCGCGTCGTCGGCACGTGCGCGCGCTGCGGCGTGCAGATCGACGAGGTCATCCCCGCCAAGGGCCATGACTACAGCTATGCCGACGTGCGCACGGAGCCGACCTGCACCGAGTCCGGCCACTATCAGGGCACCTGCCCGACCTGCGGCAAGGACTATGACGATGTCATCCCCGCCCTCGGCCACGACTGGGGCGAGTGGGTCGTCGCGCAGGAGCCGACGGCCGAGACCACCGGATACCGCTATCACATCTGCGCGCGCTGCAACGCGCGCGTGGGCGAGGACATCCCGAAGCTGCACACCCACACGTGGGACGCCGGCGTCGTGACGCAAAAGCCCACCGCGACCGAGCCCGGCGTCAAGACCTACACCTGCACCATCTGCAACGAGCAGAAAACGGAGTCTATCCCCGCCACCGGCGTGCCGGACACCTGCCCCGGCGGGCCGACCTGCCCGGGCTACGCCTTCCGCGATATGCCCGCGCCGGACAACTGGGCGCACGCGGGGCTGGATTACTGCATCTACAGCGGCTATATCAACGGCCTTTCGGCCACGACTGTCGACCCGAGCGGCACGTGCACGCGCGCACAGCTCGTGTGCATCCTCTACCGCATCCAGGGCGAGCCGAAGGTCGTCGAGGGGTATGAGCTCGACAAGCTCCGCGCCCCGTTTGACGATGTGCCGCGCGGCCAGTGGTATACCAACGCCATCTTGTGGGCGAAGCTCACGCGCATCGTCAACGGCACGAGCGCCACGACGTTTGACCCCAGCGGCCAGATCACGCGCGAGCAGCTCGCCGCCATCCTGTACCGGTACACGGCCAAGTACGCGCCGGACGCCACCGGCAACGCCGCCTCGCTCGCCGACTACCCCGACGCCGGCAGCGTGTCGGCCTATGCCCGCGACGCGATGGCCTGGGCCGTCGGCAACGGCCTTATCAAGGGCCTTCCGCACGACAAGACGGACTATCTCGAACCCGGCGGCAGCACCACGCGCGCGCAGGTCGCAACCATCCTCATGCGCTATAAGCAGGCCACGGCCTGAGCGCAGACACAGCACGCAAGAATCCCCGGAAGCAGTTTGCTTCCGGGGGTTTTTCATCAGGCCCAAAGCCCGCGTCGGGCTTTGGGCCTGATGAAAAAGAAGATCCCATTCGAGGCGGCCTTGCCCTTTCGAGTGCCCCCGCTGCGCAGAGGCTTGTGCGTCTGCGCAGCGACTTTTCCGACAGCACGCAAAAGTCCCGGAAGCGTTTTCGCTTCCGGGACTTCTTTCCTTCGCACAGTTTACATAACTATTTTTCGGCGAAAGGCACGACAGCGACTGATTGCAGCGAAACCGGCGCTAAGTTTACATAACGCCTAACCCTTCCGCCCGCGCAGCATGGCCGCGATCGTCACGGCGCTGTAGCCGCTCTGCTCCCAGAGGTCGTTGGGTACGGTGCCGCCGTTGCGCAGGATGAGCGTGATCTGCCGCCGCGCCTCACTGCGCGCGGCCTTGTCCGCCGCTTCCTGCGAGGCCTTTTCCTCCTTGGCCTTCTTGTCGGCGGCGGCCTTGCGGTCGGCCGCGTCTTTGGCCTGCTGCTGCAGCTTGCTGTCCGCGCGGTCGTAGTCCGCGTCGTCCATGTCGAGCAGCGCGGCGATCTGCGCCTTCGTCACGCTGTCGCGGCTGTCGGCCGCGTCGAGCATCGCGTCGATCGCGCTCAGGCGCGTCTTGCGCTCGCCGTTGTAGCGCTCGTAGGCGAGCTGCGCCAGCTCCGGCAGCTTGCCCGCGAGCATCGCGCGGTAGTATCCGCCCGCCTGCTGCGCCGCCGCCACGGCCGCCGTCGAGGCCCGTCCGCCCGTCAGCGCGGCCGCCGCGCCGAGGGCGTTGGCCGATGCGAGATCCGCCTGCCGCTCATACTGCTGGCGGTAGGCGGCGTAGAGCTTGTCCGATGCCGGGTCGTAGTCGAATTCCTCGCCGAGCAGCGCGTCGAGCATCTGGTCGATGCGCGCGCGCTGTCCGGTCGTGTCGCGCTCGGTCAGCAGGGACTCTGCCTGGCGGCGGTGCGTGTCGTCGTAGTCCGGCACGTCCTCGAGCGGCAGATACTGCGCGTAGTCGTTCGACTGCGTCACATCGGTCATGCCCTCGCCGCGGATCTTCGCGTTGCGCTGCTGCTCATAGATCGCGGCGGCCGCGTTGTCGCCGCGCTGCGCCGCCCGCTCCATGAGCGCGGCGTAGTCGGTGTCCTTGTCGTATTTGTATTTTGTGGCCATAAGGTCTCCTTTCTTCAGTGCTGCGGTCCGGCGGCGGTCTCCGTGCGCGCGAGCGACAGCAGCCGCCACGCCCCCGTGCCCGTCAGCCGCAGGCGAAAGTGGTCGCACCGGCGCGGCAGCACCGGCAGCGTGACGGAGCGCTTCGCGCCTGCCGCCACGGTCGCCAGCGTGTGCCACACGCCGTCGGAGTCATACTGCACCGCCGCCGTGACACTTGCGCCCGCGTCCGCCTCCAGCCGCAGCTGCACGCGCAGCAGGCGCTTGCAGTCCGGGCTGCCGCTGACGAAATCGCCCGTCTCCAGCATGCTCTCCAGCTGCGCCGTGCTGCCCGTGCCGAAGCGCCAGACGCCGCTCGGATCCTGCGCGTAGAGCGCGCCGTCGTGCCGGGCGAACCCGGATGCGTGAAATGCGTCCTCGCGGCTCCACAGGCCGTTGCGCGTGTCGTATACGAACAGGTGCCAGGCGTTTTGCGGATCGTGCGCCGAGAGATACCAGCGCGTGCCGTCCGTGCCCGCCGCGCCGGCCGTGAGCGTGCGCCCGAGCGCGTCGCCGATGCGCACCGGCCGTCCGCCGGAGGTGCGCGCCGGCCCGGCGGGGGAGAGGTAGTAGAGCGTCTCCGCCGCCGTCACGAGCGAGCGGCCGGAGTTTTTCTCCGTGCCGAGCGCCGCCGAGGCGATGAGCTGGAAGTTGTCCGGCTTCGTGCCGTAGAGCCGCCAGAGCCCGTCCGGCTTGAGAAACACCACGCCGCTGCCCGTCGCCGCGCAGCCGGAAAAGTTGCCCGGCGTGCCGACGTCCACGCTCCATGCCGCCGTGGCGACCGTGCCGTTTTCGTCCGCTTCGTACCAGTACCAGCTCAGCGGGTCGCCGAGCTTTGTGCACCAGACGGTGTCCTGCGCGCAGGCCCAGATGCGGTTGGCGTATGTGCATGCGTGCAGCGCCATGGGCATGCGCCGCGTGACCGTGATGTGCTCGACCGCTCCGACGGCAGAGAACGTGTCGGGGTCGAACACGAGCACCGCGCCCGCGATGGCGCGGATGATGTAGGTGCCGTTGTCCTCTGGCGTGGAAAAGCCGCTGAACGTCACGGCGTCGCCCACGCGAAAGGGCGTGTCGATGCCGCTGGCGGCGACGGAATCGGCGCGCGCGCCGCTGCTGTCGTCCGAGCGCTGGAGCGCCACCGTGCCGCTCCAGCTCGGCTCGGCGCTGCCGAACGTGCCCATATCCGGCCGGTACCAGACCTTGTCCGGCCAGATGAGCACCGTGCCGCCGAGCTCGGCGAACACCTTCGGCCCGTTGACGAGCGTGCAGCCGTCGACGGGCGTGCCGTTAAAATACAGCGTCTGGCCCGTGCACCAGAGCAGTCCGCCGTCGACGGCGAACAGTCCGTTCGCGCTGCCGCCGCCGGTCGGATATGTCAGCGTGCGGCCCGGCCGCGTGGAAAACAGCGGCGCGTCGGCCGCCGAGCCGTTCGTCATCTCGTAGATGCCGCCCTCCGGGCAGCCCGGCCGGTGGTCGTAGCCGCGAAAGTCGGTCTGTACGCGCCGCGTCACGGGCATGGCGCGGGGAAATGTGGGTAGATGCATTGCCTGCCTCCTTACTGGTTCGTGGTCTGCCCGCTGCGCAGCTCGGCGCGCAGCCGTTCGAGCGCGGCGGGGTTGAAGTTCTCGCGCCCGAGGTTCGTCAGTGTGTACTGCAGCGCCTCCAGCAGCCGGACGATCGTCTCCTCCAGCGCCGTCACGCGCGCGTCGAGCCCCTCGGCGCCGGTGCGCTCCGGCAGCGGGAAATTCAGCGGGGAAAAGTCCGTCATGCCGCGCCGCCTCCGTCCCCGTCTCCGCCGCCGCGGTCGGAAATGCCGGCGCGCAGGGCGGCGATCGCCCGCATGAGAAACTGCGGCATCGGCGCGCCGAGCGCGCCCGCGTTTTCGGCGATGCTGCCCAGCTCCGTCAGCAGATACCACGCCGTCACGAGCGGGCACAGCAGCACGTCGTAGTCGATGCCCAGCCCCGGCACGCTGCCGAGCAGCACGCGCAGGGCAAAGTCCAGCAGCGCCGCCACGAGCACGCCCGCCACGCTGCCCGCCTTGTGCCATAGGCCCTCGCGGGCGGCGCGGCTGCTCCACGTTCCGGCGCGCAGGGCGGCGGCGCTGCCGGTGGCATAGTCGAGCAGCATGGCCAGAAACCATGCCGCCGCCAGCCAGCCCGTCCAGCCCCAGAAGGCCGTCAGCGCTGCGGCCGCCGTGCAGGCGGCCGCTTTGATCGTTGTGAGTCGGTCCATTTATGTCTCCTTTGCCTGATCGACCATCCGCTGGCACACGATCAGCGTGCGCAGCATGTCCGGCGAGAGATCCAGCTCGCCGCGTTCATTGCCCCGCAGTGCGCCGCGGTCGATGAGCCGCTGCGCATCGCTGCGCGCCCACGCGGGCACGTCCTCGATTTTTCTATATCGTACCATATCATCATCCTCCTCGTCTGTAGTAGTGTTTTCCGGCGTCAGCATGGCCAGAAATGCCGTCCACTGCGCCGGGTCATCCACCCACGGCATGGGGCAGCGCTTGCCC
>OHAF01001903.1_pt1 | contig 17526 bp, 13 predicted proteins | sample 1577041 | NCBI WGS metagenome assembly OHAF01 (sample SAMEA3541495, study PRJEB24748) | human gut metagenome | biome: human gut; feature: human-associated habitat; material: faeces | place: China | collected 2012
AAATGGAGCTATTACATCAAAAAATTTTCCTATAGCTTGTCCTATAGCTGTAAAATTATCTAAGAATTTATATACTATTATTATGGCTAAAGCTAATAAAAAATAATACATCCACTTTGAAAAGTTCTTTTTTACTTCATTCATACAATCACTCCTTATATTTCGATTTCCAAACCAACTGGACAATGGTCACTACCATAAATTTCTGGATAGATTACTGCTTGTTTTATTTTATTTTCTATATCTTTTGATGTGATAAAATAATCAATTCTCCATCCGACATTTTTCTCTCTAGCTTTTCCCATATAAGACCACCAACTATAGCTGTCTGTTTTATCAGGATATAAATATCTAAAACTATCTGTAAAACCAGCTTGCAATAGTTCTGTCATCTTCCCTCTTTCTTCATCTGTAAATCCTGCATTTCCTCTATTAGTTTTTGGATTTTTTAAATCTATTTCCTCATGAGCTACATTCAAATCTCCACACATTATTACCGGCTTTGTTTCATTTAATTTTAGTAAATATTTTCTTACTTCATCTTCCCAAATCATTCTATAATTTAGTCTTTCTAATTCTCTTTTTGCATTTGGGGTATAAATTGTAACCATATAGAATTTTTCAAATTCTAAAGTAATTACTCTTCCTTCTTTGTCATGTTCTTCTATTCCAATTCCATATTTTACAGTTATTGGTTCTTTTTTAGTAAAAATAGCAGTTCCAGAATATCCTTTTCTTTCTGCACTATTCCAATAGCTTTTATATCCCTCAAATTCCAATTCTACTTGTTCTGGTTGACACTTTGTTTCTTGTATACAAAATATATCTGCATTTGCTTCATTAAAGAATTCTTTAAACCCTTTGGTTACACATGCTCTTATTCCATTTACATTCCATGATATTAACTTCATTTTAATTTTATTCCTTTCTATTATTACATGTATTTTTTATATATTATATATTAACATATTTTAGTATTTTTAGCAATCAATTTTACTTTGCACACCTGAGATCGCTTTTTTTTGGTGCAAATTGCACAGAAAAAAAGCGATCTCAAATGTGCAACAAAAAAAGTGGGATTATTTTTATTATCCTTCCCACTTAATTTTAATTATTGATTTTCAGAATTATATTTATTAATTATGTTTGAATTATTTATCATATAATTTACACCATTTGTAGAGTAATATAAGTCATCTTGTGAGTTTTTCTCTTTACTTAATTCTAAGCTAGATGAATTAGTGTTTTCAGGCTTAGAATCAGTAATAATATTATTCTCGCCTATTTTTAGTACTTTTTTTCCTTCTGTTGCAGTTAATTCTGCATCATTTCCTTTGCTAAATAAGTAATTAAGAATTATTTGATCATCAACAATAGTATAGTTTCCTACTATTCCTGTTTCACTATCTACATAATTTACATATATAAATGTGCCTGTTTCAGAAAGATATAACTCATATTTTCTGTTTTCCCCATCTTTATCTTTTGTAGTTGCTTTATAAAGACCTTGAATATTACTATATGTATAATCATTGTTTGTCTTTTCTTCTTTTGTATTATTTTTCTCATCATCTTTTGGTTGTTCAATATTACTTACTTGATTATCTATTTTTCCCGCTTGGTTATTATCGATTTCTTTGTCATTATATATTTTGTGAATAGAATATCCCATTATAATAATAGCTATTATTGCCACAATTAATACTATTGCCACAATTAATAAAAATGTTATTATGTTTAATTTTGTTCCATTATTTTCTTGCATTTTTTCTCAAATTATTGCGGGATTGTTTCCAATCCGCACATCGGCTTTTGTTTGTCATACTGTTCAGTTTTCAAAGAACCAATCGCCCGTAAGCGACTTCATTATGTTACCTTACAAATTTTCTTTTGTCAAGTAACTTTTTAAGTAAAACAGAAGTTTTTTCTCTGCTTATTCGCCCTTTTGGCGACGTATCCTATCCTATCATATCCCTATTTCTTACGTCAACTCTATTTTTATCCTCTTTTTCTTTTATTTTTCTCTCTTTCTCCCTTTTTCCTTTATCTCACTTCTCTCTTTTTTATCCCCGTTTTTTCTTCTTTCTTTATTTTCCACCATATATCTTATATCTTTTAATACTTCTTTTTATCCTTATATATGGTTGTATATATTTTTCCATAATTTATTTCATACAAAAAAGAGTGCTTGCTTAGCAAACACTCCTTTTCTTTTACTTAATAATGCTATTCATTTCTTTTTCTTCTTGCATTTTTTCAATGAGTTCTTTATCGCTACTCTTTTCTGAATGATCAACAGCTACAGCCACTGCAGCATCACCTGTTATATTCAAGGTTGTACGGAACATATCCAATACACGGTCGATGCCTGCTACAAGAGCAATACCTTCTAAAGGTAAATTAGCAGACTGAAGAACCATAGCAAGCATGATAAGTCCGCCGCCGGGAACTCCTGCTGTACCAATAGATGCTAAAGTACCGGTAAACATAATCATAATCATCTGATTCATAGTAAGCGGAACGCCATACACATTCGCTACGAACAAAGCACACACCCCCATATAAACGGCAGTACCGTCCATATTAATGGTTGCCCCTAAAGGAAGAACGAAAGATACTACTTCTTTCTTTACTTTAAGTTTTTCAATCAAGTTCTTCATGTTAACCGGAAGTGTACCGGCAGAAGAACAAGTCGTAAATGCAATCATCATAGCTTCAGACATTGCTTTATAGAAGCGAGCAGGATTCATTTTGCCTAAAAATGCAATAATAGGAGTATATACTACTAATCCATGTGCAATAGAGCCAAGTGCAGCTGCAATAATAACAGACAAGAGAGGAAGAAGTACTTTCGGACCATTAGTAACTACTACCGGAACTAATAAGCAAAATACGCCAATAGGAGAAAGACGCATAATCATGCCGATAATCTTGTAACATACTTCTGCAAAAGCATCAAACAGGTTAGTAAGGAACATCCCCTTCTTACCACCTACGGCAATAATACCGGAACCAATGAAAATAGAAAACACAATCAATGGCAAAATTTCCGCTTTAGCCATAGATGCAATCGGATTAGCAGGAATCATGCTTACCAAAACTTGCATAAATGTTGGAGCCGCTTTAATTTCAGGAGCTGTTGCTGCTCCCATATCCAAGCCTACACCCGGTTGAATTAAGAACGCAGATGCAAACCCGAGTAAAATAGCTACTGCGGTAGTTCCCATATAGATAAAGAAAGTCTTTGCACCGATGCGTCCTAATTTCTTTAAATCTCCCAAACCGGTCATACCGGTAACAAGAGATGAAAAAATAACAGGAACAATCATCATCTTAATTAAGTTAATAAATATAGTTCCTACAGGTGCAATCCACTGCTTTACCCAAGGAGCAGAATCCGGTCCTAATGTTAAACCTACTACCACGGATAAAATCAGTGATATAAAAATCTGAATAGAAAGGCCCATACCATTTCCTCCTACAACTAAAAATTATTTATGTATATTATAAACTCATACATCTACATTTGCAACCATGTTTTGACGAATTAACGTATACACTAACCAGTAAGTTTCGATGAATATAACACTAATAGATATATGAATGCATGATATTACAGAATCACTTTTTATTTTCAACTATTCATTTCTTTAGTAATTTCGCTTATTCTATATTTTATTTTCATTATTTTTAGTGTATAAATATACAATATTAAAATATATTTATTCTTATCGATAAGCTTCTTCTATTAATATTTTGCATGAGATTTTCCCGTTTTATAACTTTTTATTTTTAGAGTAAAATCCTGCATCACAAATTTTAAAGACAATAACCAGCATATGTATTGTATAAAATATGATAAAAACATAGCAATAAAAAATGCAGGCTATAAGCCTGCATTTTTATCCTATTTCTTTACAATTGCCTGTACAAATCCTTGGAATAAAGGATGTGGTCGAGTCGGTCTGGATTTAAATTCCGGATGTGCCTGTGTTGCCGCAAAGTAGGGATGATTTTGTAGCTCAATCATTTCTACCAAACGATTATCCGGACTGGTCCCGGAAATAATAAGACCTTGTGATTCCATTTGAGGACGCAGTTCATTATTCACTTCATATCTATGGCGATGACGTTCATATACAATTTCTTGATTACCATATAAACGACGAGCCATAGTTCCCTCTTTAAGCTTGCAAGGATACTGTCCTAAACGCATAGTACCGCCCTTTTCAGTCACATCTTCCTGATCTTCCATAAGATCAATAACCGGATAAGGGGTAGCATCATTAAATTCCTTAGAATGAGCTTCTTTCATACCACATACATGTCTTGCAAATTCAATAACGGCACATTGCATCCCCAAGCATAAACCTAAGAATGGAATGTTATTTTCACGCACATAACGAATAGCGGCAATCTTGCCTTCTACACCACGTGAACCGAATCCACCCGGAATAACTACGCCTTGCACATCTCCAAATACTTCGTTCAAATTGCAACCGGGTGATTCCAAATCTTCCGAGTCAATCCATTTAATCTTGACCTGTACGCCTGCTTCATAACCAGCATGATACAAAGATTCTACCACGGATAAATACGCATCATGTAAAGCTACATACTTTCCAACTAAAGCAACCTTAATCTCTCTATCGGATGCATTGGTTTCACGAATGCGGTCAACCATAACTGTCCATTCTTTCATATCACAGAAACGATCTTCCAATCCTAATTTCTGCATCACGATACGATCCAGTCCTTCTTCTTGTAACAAAAGAGGCACTTCATAAATAGTACTACAGGTCGCATTGTTAATAACTGCGTTGGAATCTACATCGCAGAAAAGTGCAATTTTTTTCTTCATATCATCGCTGACAATCTTTTCTGTACGACATACAATGATGTCCGGTTGAGTACCTATGGAACGGAGTTCCTTAACACTATGCTGTGTAGGTTTCGTTTTTAGTTCGCCTGCTGCATGAATGTAAGGAATTAAAGTAACATGAATATAGAGTACGTCATTACGATTAGGTACGTCTTTCTTTACCTGACGAATGGCTTCTAAAAAAGGAAGAGACTCAATATCTCCGACTGTTCCTCCAATCTCCGTAATGACAATATCGGCATTATCATTACGACCTACACGAAGAACACGTTCTTTAATTTCATTAGTAATATGCGGAATAACCTGAATGGTAGAGCCAAGGTATTCGCCTTTTCTTTCCTTATTAATTACAGATTGATAAATTTTACCGGTAGTAACATTGGAACCTTTAGATAAATTTACATCGATAAAACGTTCATAATGTCCCAAATCTAAATCGGTTTCTGCTCCATCATCGGTAACAAATACTTCCCCGTGCTGATAAGGACTCATCGTACCCGGATCAATATTGATATATGGATCAAACTTCTGAATAGTTACTTTATATCCACGATTTTTTAAAAGACGTCCTAAGGAAGCAGCGGTAATTCCCTTTCCAAGAGAAGAAACTACACCGCCTGTTACGAAGATATACTTTGTCATGAATCCTCCTTACATATGATCAGGTGCAGAAACACCCAGAATGCCTAATGCATGAACAAGAACAATTTGTACCGCACGAATTAAACCGAGTCGTGCTTCTGTAACTTTTGATTCTACACCTAAAATACGGCACTTCTTATAGAAATGATGGAATAAAGTAGCCAATTCAAAAGCATACTTGGCAATACGCTGTGGCGCTTGTTCACCAGCAGCTGCCGCAAGAAGTCCATGATAAGCTTCCATCTTTTTAATTAATTCTATTTCACATTCTTCTTTAAGAACGGTAAAATCGGTATTCTGCCAATCTCCCAATGCAATCTTAGCATCTTTAGCTTGGTTATATAAGCTATGAATACGTGCATTTGCATATTGAATATAGTAAACCGGATTATCATTAGAACGCTTCTTAGCTAGGTCAATATCAAATTCCATCTGACTGTCCAAAGTACGACTACAGAAGAAATAACGAGCCACATCTACGCCTACTTCATCCATAAGTTCTCTCATCGTTATCGCCGTACCGGTACGCTTACTCATCTTGACAGGCTGTCCGTCACGAAGAAGAGTTACCATTTGCAAGAGCAATACATTGAACTTATCCGGATCAAAGCCTTGTAATTTCATCGCTGTTTTTAAACGAGCAATATATCCGTGATGGTCTGCCCCCCAAATATCCAGTAATTCGGTAGCACCACGCTGGAATTTATCTTTATGATAGGCAATATCAGAACAGAAATAAGTCGGAACTCCATTAGAGCGAATAACTACACGGTCTTTGTCATCGCCTTCTTTAGTTGTTGCCATCCACCATGCACCATCTTTTTCATAGATAGCACCGGATTCTTTAAGTGGTTCTAATGCAGCATCTACCTTAGTCGGATACAAAGATTTTTCACTGTACCAAGTATCAAATGTTACATTAAAATCTGTTAAATCTTTCTTAATAGCATTTAACTTTTCAACTAAAGCAATATCTTTGAATACGGCTAAACGTTCTTCTTCGCTCATATCCAAATACTTCTTACCGTCACGATCTAAAATAGCTTGTGCGGTTTCTACGATATCTACACCATGGTAACCATCTTCCGGAAATTCCACTTCAAACCCGCAAAGCTGCATATAGCGAGCATTTACAGATTTTGCCAAATTATCTATCTGATTGCCTGCATCATTGATATAATACTCGGAAGCTACCGGACGACCTGCCGCACGTAATAAATTAACTAAAGCACTTCCCCATGCAGCACCACGAGCATGTCCGATATGAAGCGGCCCGGTCGGGTTGGCAGATACATATTCAATGTTAATAAGCCCTTCATCACTCTTCGGCAAATTGCCGTAAGAGTCACCGGTTTCTAAAATATGCCGAAGTTCACTATATACTAAATCGGAAGTAAGATAGAAGTTAATAAATCCGGCACCTGCAATTTCCACATGGTCGATAAGATTGGATTTTATATATTTAACCAATACATCTGCAATCATTCTCGGTGCACAATGTGCTGTTTTTGCCCATTGCATAGCTGCATTGGTAGAATAATCACCAAATTTTTTATCCTTTGGTATTTCTAAACGATGTACAGAAGCATATGTACCTTCCGGTAATTCACCTGCTGCTACAGCAGCATTCTTAGCTTCTTCAATGATTAATTGCAGTTGTTCCCTGATTTCCATGAAAATCGGACTCCTCTCTTACATCGATAATAATTTCATTGACATGCTCAAATAAACCATCTACTGAAATATCATAGACCATGCGTAAAACACCTATGCCGTTATTCCACGATATATCCAGCTCTCTTGTAATTACTTTCATTCCTAAAATACCCATCGGAGTATTATAATCGGAATGCGTTTCTACTCCCACTTTATACTCTTGTCGTTGAAGAAAAGTTCCCGATCGTTCTAAAATAACTCGGTTCTCTTCTATATGAACTGTCGTTGTAGTTCCTTCCAATCCGACTAATTCAGTTTCCCGGTAGGAAATATAGGGAGTTTCTTCTCTTATCCCTGATACCCCCAATGTTTCCAAAGATAACGTTTCTTCTTCTCCGGTTGCATCACGAATAACAGTATCTACACGGATTCGAACACGCTTTTCTTTTTCTTCCATATCACGCCTCTCTTCCGCACAAAATCATACACTACATTATAACATATCGATAAGCATTTTTGTGGCTTATTACCTATAAATAATCCTAACTTTTATTCTTCTAATGAAAATAAAAATTATTTTCCTAATAATCTTTCCAACCAACTTTTTTTCTTCACTTTGGGAGAATAAACTTTCTTTTTAACTTCTTTTTTTCCTCTTGAACTTATTTTTCCGCTTGTAAACGGAGCTGTCGAAACACTCGATATACGCATCACAGGAGGTACTGTCGGTTGAATATTTCGTTTTAATTGTAAAGGCTTCTGTCTTTCTAACTCTTTTTGCTTTTCCTTAAAAGTTAAAGGTGTAAAATGACTAACTTGAAAATGATAAGCACGTGAATCCGGATCGGGCGTATTAGCATGTACAATGTATCCCGTTCGGTCAAAATCATTTCCCTGTAAACGTTCCATTAAAATTTTAAAAATAATTTGTGGTGAAAAATAAGAAAAAGGTAAGCGTGGACCATATCGTGCGATAGAAGATAGAAAATCCCCTTTTAATTCACTGTCAGATAATTGTAACGTCCTTCGCAATTGATCCATCAATAGAATAATTCCTTTTTGTGTAGGAAATAACTCTTCATAAGAAACTAAATGATTTCTATTCCCCATACCGGACATATCTAATAAAAACACAAGATACAGCATCGTTAATGCTTGTCGTGCATTCTCATCACGCACGTAAAAATTAGCCATCGTAAAGTATAAATTACGAAGTCTCGTCCATTCACCGCTCATATTTAATATATCTACTTTTTGTAAAAAAGCACGCAACAAAATATTTTTAGCAGAACAAGGCGCACCACGAGAAACAAGTGTACGCTGTGCTTCACCGATTTCCCCCTCGGTCAATCCGTAATTACCTCTTGCATTTAAAATGTACGCCATATGCCCTGTCATTTCCCGCTTTCCGCGAGCAGTTGCTATATATAACTTAGGAACGGCATACTCATAAGCATTTTCCGGAATATTTTCAATCACACGTCGTACCAATTCGACATGCGAACCTTTAGAGTCATATCCATGATGAGCTAAAAAATCAGCCAACGCTTGATCAGGAAGCATATTAACGGTTTCTTGTGGTTTCGTTTGCCGAATCCAACCTGCCTCTAAAAGGAGTTGCAATCTCTGATTTGTATTGCCGCCCAACACTTTCTCCTGATAAGAGGGAACTTTGGTATGCAAAGGTTTCCCATCTAAATAGTCAAGAAGAAGAATGTCCCGTATTGGTAATCCCATATTTCCATCCCTCAACATAGTACATACTTTCTTTCCAGTTTCATAAAATAAACACACTCTTTTTCAATATATAATAAAAGAAGTAAAAAGAAAAGAAAACTTCTTCTCATTCTACTTCTATATTCCCCTTTATTTTGTGTTTTTTTTAGATACCAAACCAGCATGATATCTCTCTTTAAGATGAAATAAAAAGCGTTCTGTCAATGCGGATGGAGCAGTATTTTTACAAGTGATTGCACCTAAAGTCATATATTCTTCTGTTTTTAAAGGAATGGAACTGATTTCCGCTCCGCTAAAATCATCGCTCATAATCCCCGAAGAAATCGTATATCCATCAAGACCGATCATCAAATTAAAAATAGTTCCCCGGTCCGTTACCGTAATATTTCTATCACTTTCTTCCGTACTATGAACCTCTTCTGTAAAATAGAATGAATTATTAATTCCTTGGTCGTATACAAGACGAGGATATTCACGAAGCTCCTCCAGCGTAATCATCTGCCTGCAAGCAAGAGGATGACTCTTTCTTAAAAACACATGTGGTTTAACAGTAAATAACGGAGTAAACTCTAAATCATTATCATATAAAATTCGTTTTAATACATCATGATTAAAAGAACTTTCATATAAAATTCCTAAATTACTTTTTTGAAGATGCACATCACTAATTACTTCTGAAGTTTTTACTTCTCGTAAATAATAATCATAGTAATTTACATTTTCCTCTTTAATCATGGCTATAAAAGCAGCTACAACAATTGCATAATGTTGTGAGGAAATCGAAAAGGTATGATGCATTTTTTCGCTTTCTTTATACCGATGTTCCAACAAATCCGCCTGTTCAACAACTTGTCGTGCATAGGATAAAAAGCGAATACCTTCTTCTGAAAGAACTACACCACGATTTGTTCTTCTGAAAATAGTAATTCCCATTTCTTTTTCCAGCTCATTAACCGATTTGGATAAACTGGGTTGCGTGATAAACAGCTCTTGTGCCGCTGTAGATATCGATCCGCAACGTACAATTTCAATCACATATCGAAGTTGATTCAGTGTCATAACACGCCTCCTCAAAATCACTACTTTTATATAGCAAAAGACCTCCCATCGGGAGGTCTTTTTACATACTTTTGTATGTTTATATTGGCAGGGGTAGGCAGAATCGAACTGCCGCATAACGGAGTCAAAGTCCGTTGCCTTACCACTTGGCTATACCCCCATACCTAAATCCATCTTCTTTACATACGGATGTAAAAAAAATGGGGCGAGTGGTGGGGCTCGAACCCACGAGTAACGGAGCCACAATCCGCCGTGTTAACCACTTCACCACACCCGCCATATATCATAAAGCATGGGCTATATGACAAAAACTATTTTAACATGCTCTTTTGAGGCTGTCAACGGTTTATTTCTGTTATTTTGTAATTACATTCCTACTTATATTATAATAATAATGTATGACTATTTATAGGTAAGGAGACTCTTATGAAGAGAATACATCAATTATCTAAAACCTTACAAGCACTTATTGCTTGGGATGCATTTAAACTTCGTCTGTTTTTTGAGGGCATTCTTGTAGGATTCGTAGTAGGGTTGATTATTGGTTCTTTTGTATGGGTATTACATCAAGCTTCTGTTATTAGACAGTTTATTTATCAAAGCTATATTACACCTGCTTTATTTGCAGGAAATTGGCTTCCTTTTATAGGCTGGATTGTTTTTGCATTACTGCTATCTCTCATTATTTATCGTCTATGTATTCATGAAACGATGGCAATGGGTGGAGGTATTCCCCAAGTAAAAGGTGAATTACTCGGTATTTTTCACATGAAATGGCTTTCCGTTCTCTATGTAAAGTTTATCGGTGTCGTTTTAGGTATACTGGGAGGACTTTCTATCGGTCGGGAAGCACCTTCTGTACAAATCGGTGCCGCTGCCGCTAAAGGAATCAGTCGCCTTTTCGGTCGCTTTCCATTAGAAGAAAAATATCTGATTACCAGCGGTTCCAGTGCCGGACTTGCTGCCGCATTCAGTGCTCCACTTGCCGGTACCGTATTTGCATTAGAAGAAATGAATCAAAGCTTTTCCAGTGCAGTTCTGCTCCCCTCTATGGCGGCTGCCGTCACTGCGACAATGGTCACTCGTTACATTTTCGGAGAAAGTGCTTTATTTATTTTTCCCACCATGCCCGACTCTACCATAGTACTTATCATTCCTATTATTTTAGTAGGTGCTATTTGTGGTCCATTCGGTGTGTTATATAACTACGGCTTAACGCATGTCGGACTCTTCTATAAAAAGATTTCCCTCCATGGTATGGCCACGTTTATTTTTTGCTTTAGTAATCGGTGCATTTGTTTGCCTTTGGCTTCCGGAAATTACAGAAGGTGGCGATGACCTTGTCAATTCTATAGTAGCTAATCGTCCGGGTCTTCTTTTTCTAATACTTCTTTTTATAGGTAAATATATTTTTACCATTCTTTCTACCGGAAGCGGTATTCCCGGCGGATTTCTTGTTCCGATGTTTGCACTGGGAGGACTTCTCGGAGCGATTCAATCTTCTATATTTATTTCCGTAGGCATTCTGGATCCCATATTCGGTAACAATATTGTTACCGCAGCCATGGCAGCTTTTGTAACAGCAAGTATGCGTTCTCCTATTACATCTGTACTTCTTATTCTTGAGTTAACCGGAGATTTTTCTCATTTAACAACCCTTGTTTTAGCATCTGCTATCGCTTATGTAACCAGTGCATTGGTAGGAGGTAAACCTATTTATGGGGAACTCCTTTCTAAAGCCCTTTCTAAACACCCTAAAACTACTAAAAAAGCACGAACACTCATTGAAGTCCCTGTAGGTCCCGGCTCCTATTTAGAAAACAAACAAATTAAAGAAATCGCATGGCCGACTTGTTCCACTGTTGTTGAAATAAAAAATGGAGAACATACTCTGATACCCACAGCGGATGTACGGCTTTCGACCGGTATGATACTCTATGTATTAACACTCCCAAGCAATTCCCCTCAACTACTAAAAATGGGGCAAAGTTAATGAGGTATAATATGACAACTACTATATGGCATAAAAAAACAATAGAAGAGTATCTAACCGCTTTAGGCAGTAAAAGTGAAACTCCTGCCGGTGGTGTGCAAGCAGCTTTTATCGGTGCACAAGCCTGTGCTATGGCATGTATGAGCGTACAATTTACATTATCCAACAAAAAGTATAATGACCTACATCCTAAAGCTGCTCTTTGGTTGGAAACATTACAATTGGCACAAAGTACCATGCTGGATTTAATGCAGAAGGACAGTCGTTGCTTTACTAAAGCTATGGAAATCTGGCGACTTCCCAAAGAAACCGAAAATAGAAAAGAAAAAATGCAAGAAGGCTTCCGGTTGGCATTGCATGCACCTAAGCTCATGGTACAAACAATGATTAACATGTATCCAATTTTTAAAGAAATTATCTTAGAAGGAAACGTGAATCTGGTAAGTGATTCTCTCATCGCAGGTGAATGTGCGGTAACGGCAATTATCAGTGCTCTTTTAAATGTAAAAATAAATACAATATATATAAGTGATAACTGCGAAAAAGAAAAGTTACAAGCAGCTATTATCGATTGGGAAAAGCAAGCAGAGCAATTCTCTATATTCTTAAAAAAACAAAGAGAAACTCGTTTTCGATAAAGTCATAAAAAAACTTCTTATAACCTATCCAATAAAAAATAATTACCATTTTATTTCTTTATTTTGTATTTTTAAAACTCTATATCTTTTCTGAAATACAATTAGAAGTTATAATAATGATATATGTTGATATAAAAAATCTGTATTGATTACAAAAAGAAAGAAGGGGAATAATCATGGAGCCGGGTCAGGAATATAAATCTTATTGTGTACATGCGGCAAAATGGATTTCCCAAATCACGAGAAAAGAGGAGGAGCCTCCCTCGTATTTCATCCATCGAGTCGCTTCCATACCCGTAAAATTTAGAGGGCATTAGCAATCGTTAATTACATTGATTCGACAGAAAGGATGATGCACATGGCAAATATTCATGTTAATTTAGATTTAGATTCTTACGATATACTCATTGAACGTGGACTGATTCATAAAGTCGGTCCCATGATAAAAGAACTTACCGATGCAGATAAAGTGGTTGTCATTACAGAAGATTCTGTAGGTAAGCAATACGCAGCTAAACTCAATAAAACATTACATGCTGCTAAAAACTTAAGTATCCGTTTCATTACCGTACCGGAAGGGGAAGCTTGCAAAACTCTTCGTGTATTAAGTGCTGTATATGAAGCTATTGCTAACTTCGGACTTGACCGTGGCGATGCCATCATCGGATTTGGCGGCGGTGCGGTAGGTAATATGGCAGGGTTTGCTGCAGCTACCTATCTAGGCGGTATCCAGTATATTCATATTCCGACATCACTTACTGCACAACTAGGTACTGCTATTGGGGGTAATGTAAGTATTGATATGCCGGGCAGTAAGAATTTGGTAAGCAGTATTGCACAACCACGCGGTATTTTTATCGACCCGGATTTACTCGCTACACTTCCAAAAGCAGAATTCCACAAAGGACTCGCAGAAGCTGTAAAGATTGCATGCATTCAAGATAAAGATCTCTTTACCATTTTTGAACAAGCTAAAAATGACGTAGATTTAAGGAAACGACTTCCTGAAATTATTGAACGTTGTTGCCGTATTAAAGCACGTTATTCTGAAAAAGATGAATTTGCAGAAGGTTCTCGTATGCTTCTCGACTTCGGCAATACCATTGCACATGCTATTGAAGGATATAACCGTTATGACGGCACATATAATCATGGCGAAGCCTTAGCTATCGGTATGTATCTCATTACTCGTCAAGCAGAAAAATTAGGACTTACACAAAAAGGATGTGCCGAACGTATAAAGTATGTTCTTGAATTCTTAGAACTTCCGATTCAAACTGATATTTCTGCAGCAGACCTCATGCTTTATATGACTAACGACATGAAAATTTGGGGCAATATGATTCGACTAGTCTTATTGAAAACGATTGGACAAGCCTATCTCCATCCGGTACCGCTCAAAGAATTAGACAAACACATCATAACTGAAATAGATGCATAAAAATTAAAACCAGTTCCACTAAAAACGAACTGGTTTTTTTATTCCTTAAAGGCAATTTTTTTGTCAAAAACAATACTTACTCCTATAAATTTCATATATTAATATTAAAATCCAAGTTAATAAATTTTTTATTATTAAAAATAAGGTATTAACATTATCTTGAATTTGCTTGACATTCGCAAATTCAGATAGTACAATTCAATTGTCTGAATTTAGTAATGACTCGCATTTTCGTTTATCCAAAAGGAAACAAGGATACTCTTTATGTTTTATATTTCTTAACTTTTATGGAGAAAGTAAACAAAAGGAGATAAGAACATGAAAAAGATTCTTGCAACGCTGCTGTAGCAGCTTTGACCGCAGGCGTATCCGCATACGCAGCAAATCCATTCTCTGATGTATCCACAAGCGATTGGGCATATCAGGCAGTAAGTGAATTATCCGAACAGGGAATCGTAGAAGGTTATCCGGACGGAACATTCAAGGGAGAAAGAAACATTACCCGTTATGAATTGGCACAGATCATTGCTAGACTTATGGCAAATGAAGATCAGTACAATGCAGAACAGAGAGCTATGATTGATCAGCTCGCAAGTGAATATGCTGATGAACTTAACACTCTCGGTGTACGTGTAGGCAACCTCGAATCCAAGGTAGGCAACATTTCCTGGTCCGGCGATGCATACATGAAATGGGTTCAGAGCTATAATTTAAAAGGTTTACAGCTTGCACCGGGAACACGTGCTAAGGTAAAAACTACTGATAGTTATGAAGGTCGTCTCAGAATTAATGCGCATGCACAGGTTAATGACAGCACTTATGTAGAAGGATTGCTTCGTGGCGATATGAATTTCAAGGACAAGGATGACAGCGATGTTACCATGCAGAGACTTTATGTACACCATGACTTTGGTGACAACGTAAGTGTAAATATTGGTAAGTATGCACAGTTCTTCGGACAGACCGGTATGTTCTTTGATGATGAAATTAAGGGTGCAGAAGCCATTATTCATTTCAATGACGTAGCTGATTTGACAGTAGGTTATGGTCGTGTTAACGGTTATACAGACGAGTTTTTAGGGGATATTGACCCAAATGTAGGAGAATTCTGGAAAGCTGCAGGAGATGTAGATTTCACTTATGCTCGTTTAGCAGGGAATGCATTTATGAACCGTGTTGCTTATGATGTGGAATATATCAAAGGACATGGCGAAGCTAAAGATGCTTTAAATATTTGGGGGGCAGGCTTAACTGTCGGTGTAACCGATAAGATTGATGTATTCGGAGATTACTACAAGAATACTAAGGATGTTATGCAATTTGGAAAGAAACCGGTAGCATGGACGGCAGGTATCGGTTTCGGTCAGCAGGATATGGCTAGACCGGGTTCTTTCCGTGTATCCGCTGCTTATGTAGATGCTAAATTTGGTGCGGTAACACCATCCTACACCTATGATGTATCTCCAATTTATGGCGTTGTTGCCGGTGTACCTCAGGTTAAGTATTGGAGTGCGACTGCCGATGTAACCGTAGCTAAGAACGTATCTTTACATGGCGAATATGCATTCAATGTGAAGGCTTTTGATGTAAATGGAAATCGTTTTGATGCTGATATAGATGATTTGGCAACAGTATCTTTAAACTATGTATTCTAATAGATAGTTTAGTAAAAAAGGAATCTCATACAGGAGATTTCTTTTTTATTTATATAAAATAATCATAAAAGATGCATTAATTATAAAAAGGTTATCAATAATTGACAAAACAAAAAAGCCTATATACACTATAAGTGGTGATAAATGTATTCCCTATATGTTATCACTTAGGAATATAGTAGAGGAAACTAGGATACTCAGTTATGTTATCTATAATTCTTAATTTTTAAATAGGGAGTTGTAGAAAAGGAAACAAGAACATGAAAAAGATTCTTGCAATCGCTGCTGTAGCAGCTTTGACCGCAGGCGTATCCGCATACGCAGCAAATCCATTCTCTGATGTATCCACAAGCGATTGGGCATATCAGGCAGTAAGTGAATTATCCGAACAGGGAATCGTAGAAGGTTATCCGGACGGAACATTCAAGGGAGAAAGAAACATTACCCGTTATGAATTGGCACAGATCATTGCTAGACTTATGGCAAATGAAGATCAGTACAATGCAGAACAGAGAGCTATGATTGATCAGCTCGCAAGTGAATATGCTGATGAACTTAACACTCTCGGTGTACGTGTAGGCAACCTCGAATCCAAGGTAGGCAACATTTCCTGGTCCGGCGATGCTCGTATGCATTTCCAGTATGTAAACTGGGGGGATCAATACACAGGTCGTATTCGCTTAAATGCGAAGGCACAGGTAAATGATCATATTTTTGTAGAAGGTCGTTTGGGTCACGAAATGGACTTTAAAGATTCCAGCAAAGACTCCGGACTGGTACCAAACAGCACCGGTGTATCTATGGATAGACTCCATGCAGTATGGATGCCAACCGATAAATTCTCTGTTGACCTCGGTCGTACCGGTGTAGAACTCGATCAGAGCGGTGTATTCTGGGATGAAGATGCTATATTTGACGGTGTAGTGGTATCTGCAGGTTCTGAAAAAGCAGGTGTTTCTGCAGGTTATGGTCGTTTCAAATCTGTTGAGTTCTTAGATGCACAATACAAAGACTAGGCAAGCCGTGAAGCATGGTTCGGTAGAGGTTATGCAACCGTAGGTGCTTTAGATGTATCCGCTTTCTACGTAGGATATTTACAGAATCACAATACCGATGCAGCAAAGAACTTCTTGGCACAACCTGAAGTAAAAGCAGATAAGAAAGCGGATGTATGGGGCTTTGGTGCTTCCGTTGACTTAGGTCACAACTTAAAGTTAGATGGAGATTATGTACAGACTTTGTACAAGATGTCTTATAATGGCAAAAAACTCCTCAATAATCCAACCATGTGGACTTTAGGCTTGACCTATGGTGAAGTAGATACTGACATGCCGGGCTCTTATTCTTTCGGCATTCGCTATGTAGATGCAGACTATGCATCCAACATGCTTGGTGCTACAGGATTGGATCTCGAAGACCAGCTCCACTATTCTTATGAAGAAGGAACCGGTGTATCCTTCTGGGCTGCTCGTGCTGCTGTAGCTGTTCAAAAAAATGTAGAACTGGCTGCTTACTATAACTTCGGTGCTAAATCCGATGTGAAGGGCAAAGCAAATCCCAAAAACTCTTGGGGAATGGAACTTAACTACACATTCTAATCTCATCATAAAAGGACTCCGATCGGAGTCCTTTTTATATGCTTTACTAATGATTCTTCCTTGTAAAAATCACTTCAGAACAACATCTTTTTACTAAAAAATAATAAAAGGTAGGTATATTATATACCTACCTTTTATAACATATTTTTACTATTAATCAGTAATGGTTCCTTTGCCTTCTTTAGGCATTTTAATAACTTTAACCGCTTCCAGATGATAGAACGG
>OHAF01001913.1_pt1 | contig 17407 bp, 13 predicted proteins | sample 1577041 | NCBI WGS metagenome assembly OHAF01 (sample SAMEA3541495, study PRJEB24748) | human gut metagenome | biome: human gut; feature: human-associated habitat; material: faeces | place: China | collected 2012
TGCGCCCGCCGAGTCCTCTCATTCCGCCGTAGCTGCCGCTTACAGGAACGGTCATCTGCTTTATTTCCGCGCCGCGGTATTTAGGCGCCAAAAGCAGCAGCTCGGTAATCTCAAGCCGTGTGAGGTTGGTCTGTACAAGCGGCAGAACATTGTTGAGCAGTCCGTTCAGCTCGGCTATATCAAGCTCTTTCGTTTTGGTGACGACCGCCTGTATGACATTTCTTTGGCGTTCTATCCTGTGCCAGTCGCTGTCTATATGTCTGCAGCGAGCATAAACGAGCGCCGCTTCCCCGTCCAAATGGTTTAGACCTGCAGTATATTTTGTTAAGCCGGTTCCCGCATTGACATAGCCTGCTTCTGCCGCAGTCAGTGTAATATCGATTCCGCCGACCGCCTCTATTCCCTTTTTAAAGGTGGCAAAATTCACGCGTATGTATCTTTCGACATCCACCTTAAAGCACTCACGCACCTCGCGCATCATAAGATCCGCGCCGCCGTAGCGGAAGGTGTGGGTCAGCCAGTCGTACTGCCCCTTGTATTTGCCGTCAAGTATCGGCATACCCATACCGCGCTCAAGGCTTGCAAGCTTTAAGGAGCCGTCCTTTTTGCCGACCGACATGATCATACAGCTGTCGCCTCTTGCGTTCTCGCTGAACTCCTCGGTATACTCGTCTGTGCCTATAAGTAAAATATTTAAGATTCTTTTATCCTTGTAAATTTTACCGGTAGCGTCGATAGCGTCTTTTTCTTCAAGATCGGCTATCGCGTCGTTCATTCGGCTTTGCTCATCGATCGTTTCGCTGTCGTTTGTGTCAATAGAGCCGTTCCACCTGAATTTACCGTCGCTGAATTTTATCAAATTAAGCTTTGAAAGATAAAATATTACGCCGCTTGCAAGCAAAAGCACAATAACAAGCACAACTGCTGTTATAATTTTAACGGACTTTTTAATTTTTTTCATAGCTTTCTCCACACCGTTTTATTGACAACGCCTGTGTAGGACTGAATTATTTTCACGACCTTGGTCGATACATTTTCCTCTGTATAATCGGGCACGGGTATGCCAATATCACCGTTTTTATTCATTTCCACGGCGGTATTCACTGCCTGCAAAAGGCTTTTTTCATCAATTCCCGCAAGAATGAAGCATGCCTTATCAAGCGCCTCGGGGCGTTCTGTCGATGTGCGTATGCAAACAGCCGGAAATGGGTTGCCGACGCCGGTAAAAAAGCTGCTTTCCTCCGGCAGAGTGCCGCTGTCGGACACAACGCAGAACGCGTTCATTTGGAGCTTATTGTAATCGTGGAAGCCGAGCGGCTCATGCCGAATGACCCTCTTATCAAGCTTAAAGCCGCTTTGCTCCAATCTCTTTTTAGAACGCGGGTGGCAGGAGTAAAGTATCGGCATATCATATTTTTCGGCAAGAAGATTTATCGCCGTAAAGAGCGATAAAAAGTTCTTTTCGGTGTCAATATTTTCTTCCCTGTGAGCCGAAAGCAAAATATATTTCTTAGGCTGTAATTTGAGTCTTTTAAGAATATCCGATTGCTTTATTTCCTCTAAATTTTGGTGTAAAACCTCTGCCATAGGCGAGCCTGTAACATATGTGCGCTCTTTCGGCAGCCCGCACTCGGCAAGATAGCGGCGGGCATGCTCCGAATACGCCATATTAACATCGGATATTATATCTACTATCCGTCTGTTTGTCTCCTCGGGAAGGCATTCGTCCTTGCAGCGGTTGCCCGCCTCCATGTGAAATATCGGAATATGCAGCCTCTTTGCCGAAATTGCCGACAGGCAGGAGTTTGTATCGCCCAAAATCAGCAGCGCATCGGGCTTTATTTCATTCATCAGCTTATATGAGCAGTTGATTATATTTCCGACCGTAGCGCCTAAGTCATCGCCCACCGCGTTCATATATACCTCGGGGTCTTTAAGCTTCAAATCCTTAAAAAACACGCCGTTAAGATTATAATCGTAGTTCTGACCCGTGTGCGCCAAAATGCAGTCAAAATACTCGCGGCATTTGCTTATCACCGCCGCGAGCCTTATTATTTCGGGGCGCGTTCCCACTATTATTAAAAGCTTCAGCTTGCCGTTATCTTTAAACTTAATATCGCTGTAATCGGTTTTTATATTCATTACAAATTTCCCTCCGCTTCAATAAGTCCTGAAAGTCCTGAGAAAATCGTTCGCAGTGCCGTCTTGCGGTGAGCGGAGCCGTACTAAAGTACTGCCCCGAACCAAAAGCGGTGCTGCGGGCGATTTTATCGGACTTATACTTTTTCAAAGAATGTATCCGGGTTATTCGGGTCAAACTGTTCGTTTGCCCACATAAGGGTTACAAGGTCTTCCGTATCGGAAAGATTTATTATATTGTGGGTATAGCCCGGCAGCATATGCACCGCCTCTATTTCTTCGCCGCTTACTTCAAAGCGGAGCACCTCATCGCTGCCGATTTTCCGCTCTTCAATAAGCCCATGACCCGATACCACAATAAAAAATTCCCACTTGGAGTTGTGCCAGTGCTGCCCCTTTGTAATTCCGGGCTTTGAAATATTAACGCTGAACTGTCCGCAGCCCGCGGTTTTTAAAAGCTCTGTAAAGCTGCCGCGTTCGTCAATATTCATTTTAAGCGGAAAGCTGACCTTTTCCTTCGGTAAATACGAAAGATAGGTTGAATAAAGCTTTTTCGCAAAAGAACCATCCGGTATTTCGGGCATAAAAAGCGTTTTCGGCTGATTTTTAAACTGCTCCAACAAATCCGCAATTTCACCGAGGGTTACTTTGTGTGTGGTTGGCACGGCGCAATATTTCCCGCCTTCGGTAATTACGGTGTTTATTCCGTCAAACTCGCAGCGATGCTCGTTATTTTCAAGCGCGTCAAGCATTTCCGCAACCAAATCATCTATGTATACAAGCTCCAGCTCTGTATTGCGATCGTTCACGGTTATGGGCAGATCGTTTGCGGTATTGTGGCAGAAGGTTGCCGCTGCGCTGTTGTAGTTTGGTCTGCACCATTTGCCGAACAGGTTCGGAAAGCGGTAAACAAGCACCTTTGCGCCTGTTTCCTCGGCATATTTGAAAAAAAGCTCCTCTCCCGCTTTTTTGCTTCTGCCGTAGTCGTTGTCATACCGACCTATCAGGGTCGCCTGAACAGAGCTTGACAGCATTACCGGACATTTATTATTATGCTTTTTAAGGATATTAAGCAAATCCGAGGCAAATCCGAAATTGCCCTCCATAAACTCCGCATTGTCCTTCGGTCGGTTTACGCCCGCAAGATTAAACACAAAGTCCGCCTTTTCGCAAAAGCCGTCAAGCAGGTTCCTTTCGGTATCAATATCATACTCAAAAATTTCTTCTATTTTAATATTCCGCGTTCTGTCCTTATTATCGCGGATATTTTTCAGCGCCGCGCAAAGATTTTTACCGACAAAGCCCTTAGCGCCCGTTACAAGTATGTTCATCCGTTACTCCTTAAAATTGAATTTAAGACCCACCGCTTCAAGCTCTTTTCTGTAAGCTATCACCTTATCCGGCTCCGTTATTTTTGCCGACTCGACATTTCGCTTTATACTTCCGCGGCGGAACGGTATCTGCAAAAAGCGCACCGCCCACATTAGCGGCAGCAGTGACGGATGATCCTTAAGGCATTTATATCTTGAAGCCATTGCGCTGCAGGTCGGGAACATTCGGTTTAAAAACAGATTTTTTCTGATAGCGTTCTCGCTGCTTTCCTCTCCTGCCGTTTTGACTGCGGCGGATAAAACATGCGTATCATGCGTGCCGTAAGAGCCGCTGCCGAAAATTGTATTTGTTATGCGGTCGGACATATTATCGGGCTCTTCCCCGCCGAACCAAACCTTAAGTGTATGCTCGGTGTTTTTGTAAAACTCCGCCAGCCGCAGCTTTTCAAGCTCACGCTCAATATAGCCGAAATCAAGACCGGGGTGCTTATCCGAAAAAACATACAAATCCGTCATATGGCGTATGCCTATGCCGCCGTCGCGGTAGTGCTTGGCATAATGGGTAAAAAGATATACATAAGTATCCTCATCCCGCATGTCATACCGGCAGCCGTTACCCCGCCGTGCAAAGCGCCAGCCGTCCCCGTAATATTTATAATAATCCTTATTATAGGAGGGTATCAACCGCTTATGCAGCTCGGCATGCAAAATTCCCTTTTTATCCCATACAAGCTCATGATCGCTTTCGAGCACCTCATTAAAGCCGAGCGCAGTCATAATCGGGCGTGTTTTTCCGTACTGCTCATATCTTATAAGTATATCCGCGTCTCCCATTAATCTAAGCTCGGGCTGCGGGTAAATAAGCTTGAGGCATGCGCCCTTAAGCGGCATATAATCGATTCCGTTTTCATCGAACGCCTTGTATATGCAGTCAAGCGCGTAAAGCTGATTCTGCGAAAATGCGACGCTCTTGAAAGTCGCAAGCTCCAAAATCCGCATTATATCCTCCGGCGGGGTAAGAGATGAATACTTGACGCCGTAATAGATTACCGGTATTATCTGGTGCTTTTTTGCGGTTGTAAGCGCCTCTTCCCAGTCAAAGTCCCCCGGAACCGAAACACTCTCGCCCGTAAGTGCGCTTTTTACAAGCCCTAATATGCCGATTTGAAAGTCAGTCATTTTAAATTCTCCGAATTATAAATTTAATTCCGCAAGCTCCCTTTGTATATATGCAAGCGCCGCAATTTTCGCCTTGGTCTCTTCAACATTCAGCATTTTTGTGTTATGCGAATTAAATTCCGACAGCGTGTTGCGTTCCTCATCGCCCTCACTGAAGTATTTATCGTAGTTAAGACCTCTGTTATCCGCCGGCACGCGGTAGAACTCTCCCATATCCACCGCCTTCGCGCATTCCTCGTTGGTAAGCAGCGTTTCGTACATTTTCTCGCCGTGGCGGATGCCTATGACCTTTATATTTGCGGGATTTCCGCCGAACAGCTCGCAAACCGCTCTTGCCTGTGTTTCAATTGTGCAGGCGGGCGCCTTTTGTATAAGCAGATCGCCGTTTTCGCCGTGCTCAAAGGCGAAAAGCACCAAATCGACCGCCTCCTCAAGCGACATTATAAAACGGGTCATCAAAGGCTCTGTTACGGTTATCGGCAGACCCTTTTTTATCTGGTCGATCCACAGCGGGATAACACTGCCGCGCGAGCACATAACATTGCCGTAACGAGTGCAGCAAATTTTAGTCTTGCCCGAGCTTCTCGAACGCGCAACCGCGACCTTTTCCTCAAGCGCCTTTGTGATTCCCATTGCGTTTATGGGGTACGCCGCCTTATCCGTAGATAAGCATATCACACTTTCCACCCCTTCGTCAATAGCGGCGGTCAAAACATTATCCGTTCCGATAACATTTGTGCGCACCGCCTCCATGGGGAAAAACTCGCAGGACGGCACCTGCTTGAGCGCCGCGGCGTGAAAAATATAATCTACGCCGTGAACGGCGTTTTTAATCGACTGAATATCCCTCACATCGCCTATGTAAAATTTGATCTTATCCGCCGACTCCGGCAGCTTGCTTTGGAATTCGTGGCGCATATCGTCCTGCTTTTTCTCATCCCTTGAAAAAATGCGGATCTCGCCTATATCCGTTTCAAGAAAGCGGTTAAGCACGGCGTTGCCGAACGACCCCGTCCCGCCGGTTATCATTAAGGTTTTGTTTTTGAACAGTGACATATTTATTTCCTCCTGGTTTTCAGAAAATCGGTTGCCGTTTTAAATTCCGTACTCTTACACGAAACTGCAAAAAACGGCAAAGAAACAGATACTGCAATTATGACTGCTTTTATGAGCAGCATTATTATTCCGTTTGGTATATTGCGTACGGAATAATAGGCAATAATCAAACCTAAAACTGTTGCTGAAAAGTATTTTATTTGCCCTGTCCAATAGTTAAGCACAGGTGCCTCAAATATTTCTTTGAAAAGAATATTGGGCTCATACCAAAAATTTGTGGCTATAAGGCTTATTGCTGTAGCAAGTAAAATACCAAATGTTCCGCAAATTTTTCCTAAAGCAACCGAAAGCACTATATTGATTGCAGCACGGATAAGCATTAAATATTTTACCTGATCAAACAAGCCGTTTGCTTCACGATACATCCATATAGGGGTAATTGCATTTGTGATATAAAAATTAAAAGCAATTATGAAAACGGTTTTACTGTCAAACAAATATTTTGAGCCCAGCCACACCGTTATAACATCATTAAAAAGCAAGCTGAATCCAACCAAACCAAGCGCCGCTACAAAATGATAAAAAAGCAATACCATACTGAATATTTCATATTGTCTTTTCTTGTCTCCGCCGGCGCCAAGATTTCCTATCCCGCTTATAAGCGAGGTTGATATAATGGCAATAAAGCCCTGTATCGCAGATATAAGTGTGTAATAATTTGAATAAAAGCCTACGGCAGCGGTGCTTACAAGCATTGAAATCAGGATATTATCCGTATTATTTATTGCCACACCGCCTATTTTATAAACAAAGGTAGAGTATATCCTGTTTCTTATAGGTCCTTTTTCAAAGCTGACAGGCTCTGTTTTATCCTTTAAATGCGGATGAATTTTATTGCATATAGCATTAAGAATAAGGTTGTTTATAATTGTTGTGACAACAGTAGCGGAAACATACACATAATAGTTCTTCCATATTAAAAGAACTATAATATGTAATACTTGCAAAATAAGGTTCGAGGAAAGCATTACAAGCTTTTGTATTCTTTGCTCCTGGCAAGCCGAAAGAAATGCCACCTTGTGAGCCACAAAATATGATGCAACGGTATTCACAAGGAAAAGCAAATAAAAAATGATGAGACTGTTATCGTTAAGGCTGCTTTTAACTATAAATTTCAAAAAAGGTATAAGAGCAAGCCCCACCGCAAATATGCCGACCGCAAGTACAGTGTATATTTTTTTGAAATATTTAAGCAGAGAATTTATAAGCGGTATATCATTATCCGCAACCGGTTTATAAAGCGAATATAACACTGCGGTATCAAGCCCTAATTCCGCAAGCGATAAAACTGTGAGTATATTTGAATAAAGACCGTTAATGCCTAAATAATCAATAGACAGAAACCTTAAGAATATTCTTCTGCCGACAAAGGATAATATCAATATCCCCATTTGCGCGGCATACCCGAATACAATGTTAAGTAATGCGTTTTTACTTCTCGAGTTACTCATTTGCGTTTTATCACCCAATTATATCGTTTTTTTAATCGTCTTAAAAAAAGTAAATTCGGAAGTCTGAAAGGCTTTGTTACATATTTTTTGCAAAGTTTATCGGTTGAAAGACCGTTATCGTAATCGTTCCAAAAATCGTTAAGCTTCTCCTCTGCAATAGCGTAAGGCTCTGAAAATGATTTATTGGTTTTGAGAGCCGCTTCCAACGATACAGCTTCAAAATTTAAACCGTTTTTGATTTTATCAAATAAAGCAATACCCTTATCCGAATTAACGGCAAGAACCGAAATTCCTTTATTGTAATTCCGCATTTTAAAACAGGAAGGCTGATAGCCCCAAAAATCAGCAAGTGTAATGTCGCCCTCACGGTGACTGCTTGTATATTTGCAGGTATGGCAGCTTTCTCTTAAAGAATAGCCAATATTAAAAAGTGTGAAATACGGGTCGTCTACCGTATATTTTCGGTAATCCGTTCCGTCCTCAAAATCAATACGAACGCTGCAATAATCCCAATACGGTGATTTATACCTAAGTCTGACATTCGTAATCTTTTTGTTATACTCGCCTGAAATTTCATTTAAAAATCTTTTAAAGCAGTCATATGACGGTACTCCGTGGCAAACCAAATCAACGGTGAAGAGTCCGCTGTAGTCTTCTCCGAGAAATGATTTTAAAGCGGCAACCTGGCAAGGCGTTCCGGTAAACAGCACTTTCTTCCCGTTTTCCAACAGTTCCTTTACCCTTATGTAAATATTGCCGGTGTCGCTTTGAACATATTTTGAACCGCGGAACATTTCGGCTTGTTGCTCATCGAAAGCTATAGAGTGTTTTGCGTGAAAATCCGCATCCCATTTGACCCCGACAACTGCACCGCCGTCTTTCAGAATCTCATTTTCCAAGAGTGAACAAACTCCGCCTGAGGTTGATTTCTTTCGAGTGTTTTTGGCAACATTCCATGCCGCATATGCATTTTTCATAGTACATTCGGTTTGCTTTTCTGCATTGGCGGGACATTTTTTTATGCACAGACCGCAATTTATACATTTATCCCCATCTATATGAGGATATGTAAATCCGTGTTCGCCTTTTTTCATTGTTATTGCATTTTTAGGGCATAAATTTGAACACATCCCGCAACCGGTGCAATGGCGCAAATCACATATTTCCATTACTTCATTTCCTTATTTCTTTACTAAAAATTTCCGGCAGCTTATCATAGTAGTTTGTTTCAAAATACGGCGGCAGCTTATTGGTTAATTCTTTATTTAAAACAGATTTTGCAATTTCGTAAGCTCCGTCAAGTGAATCCGCCACATATACATAATCGTCATAAACGCCCTTAAACCATTCCGCGCCCGTTATAACCTTGTGGTCGGTAGTTTTAATAATAATTACAGGTGTTCCTGCCGCCAACGACAATATAGTGCCATGATATCTGTCGGTTACAACTGCCTTATAATGGGCATATGTGTCTATTTCGTTCATTATATAGTGTTCTGCATTTCTGACTATATCGGCAGTTTTGCCAACCTTTGTTGTATCCGTCTTCGCAACCTTGCAAAGTCTTTCGCATTTATTCATCAACAACGAAATTTCTTCATCACTGTAATATTTCTCACCGTCATCACGGCAGCAGAACATTATTCCGTCACGGCTGTAATTAAAGCTGTAATTTCCTATAAGCGTAGTCACAATGTCAGGAAATTGCATAACGGGAATGTCGGGGAACATTTGCTTTGCCATTCCGAATGATATCCGGTCGCGTGCCAAGAAAAGCATATGTTTCATACTGTTGTAACACTCTGCTGTCCTTTTTTCATTGTCCTTGCTTTTAAAAAATATTGTTTGAGGGAGCATAAGCATTTCCGCATTAGGCAATACTTTCATAACCGCACGGTGCATTTCATCGGCAAAACCTCCGAGGTCGGTGGTTGTATAACCGCTTTGAAATACTATCATATCGCCCGATTTATATAGTTCAGCAAGCTTATTTAACAATGAAAACGGAGTGTTCACAAGCGCATTTGTTTCTATTTCAAGCACTTGGCGTTCTTGGTAGTGCTTTTTAAGCCACCGTCTTATACACATGCCTTGTGCCAAATCCCCCAAATTGCTGTGTGCAGGTATTCCGAGATAGAAAATAACTTTTCCTTTTCTTTCGAATTTTTTTAATTTAATGATTGTTTTTATAAATAATTTATAACTCAATTGAAAGTGCCTTGCAGCCAAGGCAATCCTTTTTGTAATTGGATTTGATAGAATCAACTTTTTAATTTTGTTCATTTAAAACCTCGTATAGCCTTATATATTCTCCAAATTTTTCATTTTTATCAAAGCCCTTTGCTTTTTTAATACATGCCTCCATGCTATAAGGCTTTGCTTCGCAAATTCGTATTATTTCGTTATACATAGCATCGTTATCATCTTTTGACACTGCCGCCCCGCAGGTTTCGTCAAGCATTTCGGGGCTGCCGCCGGTATTGAATGTTACAACCGGAGTACCGCATGCGAGGGCTTCCATATTAACAGTCGGGTAGTTTTCTTCCCTTGTGGGGTTAGCAAAAACATCTGCCGCCGAATATATTTTTGCAAGCTCGGTTTGATTCTGTGTTCTGTGAATAGAAATAATGTTATCCGGCAAAAGCTTATCAATATTATCGTCTGTTCCAACCAAAACTATTTTGTATTTTTCTTTGTCAAGCCGCTTTTCCAATTCAATGAATACATCTAAGCCCTTACGCCTTCCCCAACCGAACGCAACCCCCAAAACAATATATTTATTTTCCAGAGCGTATTTTTCTCTGAAATCGCTTTCGGTCGGCTTAAAAACATTAAGGTCAATACCGTTGTTAATAACCTTAACGGGATAATCCTTTAAATATGATTCCTTAACAAGGCTTGCCAGCCACTCCGACGGAGTAACTATCGTCATATCTTTAATATCCGTAAACCATTTCTTTTTAAGGCGGTACATATATTTTGAATTATCAAAAAGGCTTTTCGGATATTCCTTATATTGCGGACAGCCGTAGCAGCCCGTTTTCCATTTGTCGCAGCCTATCATATCAAAATGCGGGCAGTGTCCGGTAAAAGCCCAGCAGTCGTGCAGGGTCCAGACCGTTTTAATATTATGCTTTTTTATGTATTTAAAAAGCAGCGAAAGGTTTATATAGCAGTTGTGAAGGTTGTGCAGGTGAATTATATCCGGTTTAAGCTTATCAAGTTTTTTCAGAAGTTTTAATGTTGAAAAATACGAAAAGCAACCGTTAAGTCCGGTTATCTCTGCAAGCATCAGGTGTATATTACGCGAGAACCGCGTCCCGATAATAAAATCCTTTTCCTTTTGCTTTCTGCTGTTGTCACGGCTTTGCGGATAACAGACCGCCGCCGTATACCCTCCGTTTTCAGCGGTTTCGGCAATTTCAAGCATTATATTTCCGGTACTGCCGAAGTTGCAGGAATTAATCAGCACTGTTTTCATTGCAAAACCTCTTTTTTAATAACCTTGATAAATGCCTCGGGTTTATTAAGATAAAACAATCCGTTAAGCTTATCAAATTCCGATTGATCGAGTTTAGGAGCTTGCGAAACAAAATTTTTCAATTTTTCAATATCATCCGCAACATTATTCTCATATTCTTTAATTATCAATGAAAGCGGATATTTTTCGAGATACCTGCTGCTCGGTTCATCCTTTATCGGAGAGACTGATATTATAGGCTTGCCGTATGACATATACTCAAAAATTTTACATGGCGTCATATGCGTATTGTTATTACCGAAATTTATAAGAAAATCAGCCGAGCTTATCATAGAAAGTGCTGTCTTATGATTTACTGATTTCCCTATATGGATTCTTTTATCATTTTCGGAAAAGCTGTAAAGTAAATCGGGCGCTGTGCAGCTGCCAATTATATTCAAAGCAATGTCATCCCCCGGCAACCCGCAAAAAAGCCTTAAAAAGTATTCGGGATTTCGGATATGCACAGGTATGGTGCCTATATATAATAAATTAATTTTATCATTATTAAAGAAATTGCTATCATTATTTACAATACGGGGAATAAAAAGCGGCAAATCCAAAAATAAAATTTTATTATAATATGATTTGTTTGCCGAGTATTTTTTATAATGCTCTTCACAAGATTTCATCATTACAATTCTGTCAGCTTCCGGCAATAATTTATCTTCCCATTTAATTCCCCTTTTTATTACCCAGCTTGTCGAAAAAAATTTCGGTCCGTACCCGCCCGAAAATGAATCGAGGAAATACGGGATATACTTAATGTAGGGAAATTTTCTTTTGATTCTGCGTGCTGCAATAAGCGTATCAATCTGGGTGTATACCGGTATTATGCAATCTATTTTATTGTTTTTACATATTGTAAAAGCCGCTTTGAACAATCGGTTGGAATACAGCGGAGAAATAAGCGGCCATGTGGGAATGCTTATAAAAAGCTTGATTTTGTTTATAGCTACCGCGAGAAATGAGCGTATTTTCTTATTTATCCCCTCCGTGATTTCGGATTTGGCAAATAATCTGTATGTCAGCCTCGGTTTAACTGTTTTATAAAAAACACCGTCTGCTTTCGGAAAATCGGTATATTCCGAATTTGTAATACAGTAAATATTGTGACCTTCCGAAACAAGCTGTTCCATAACAGCTCTGCAGCATATTCCGTTAGCAGATTTACTTTCGGTTACTATAAACAGAATATTAATTACGCTCGCCTCCAAAGCCATATCCAATAAGTGCATATATAAAAGGATTCAAAAGGAAATTCTCAGTAGCCACAATCAAACTGCAGAAAACCAATATAACAGCAACAGACACAACTGATGTTTTTTTTGTCAGGAAAAATTTAAAATATCCTAAAACATTAACAGCGCCCCAAACCATGCCGTAAATCACCAGCCAATTTATCATCGTAGCGGTTGCCATATTGTTACAGTATTCTTCTTGTAATATTACGAATTTTTCTATTCCGACACCAATAGTGATAGAATTGAAAAATTCCTTTAACATATAATAAATTGCGTCATATCTTGTTTGTGTGCTTGAGTTTGTCTTTCCCGAATTATCTTCAACAAACAATTTGTCAAAAATATCTCCCCAAAAAGATTTAGGTAATATAAACATTGAAGCGATAATTGCAATTAAAAGAAAAAGCAACAACCATTTTGCTCTTGCAGATATTTTAAAAGGATTATTTATATAATAAATAACATATATTAGCACGACAGCTATAATTCCCATTGTCGATTTGGTTGTCAAAATCGTTGCCGAAAGAAACAAAATGCGTGGAATTCTTATGTTATCCTTTACAATCAATTCTAAATAAAGCGCAATACATAAAAAGAAGGCGAAGGCTCCGGGTTCCCAAAACAATCCGTAATTTCTTGTGACATAACCATTGTTGGTGACAACCGAAAAAAACAAATTATAATATGTATACCTATCGCGTGATAAGATTACCGGGAAAGAATATGTAATTTGCGGAGCAATTATGTTGAGCATAAATGTCACGAGAGAGAACAGCGCCAAAAAATATATAATATTTAAATACTTATCTATAAAATCGTCTTTCTTAATATATAAGGAAACGGTGAAACCGGTTAATATATAAATTATAATTATGTATGTCTGCTTCACAACGCTCATAGCTATTATGCTATCAAATAAAAAAGCCCATGCAATCAGAAAAAAAGCTGACAGCAAAATCTTAAAATTAATATGATTTCTTATATGAATAACTAATACGACTGCAAAAACAATACCGCAAATTACAAGTCGCATCGTACCGCTGATAACATTTATTAAATAAAACGACGACTCTACCGCTATCAAAAAAAATATGATAAGATAAAGAAAAATATCATATAGTCCGCTATGAGAATATTTTGTTGCACAATCTTTTTCCATTATTATACTCGTCCACCAAACCATTTATTTCTTTGTCGCATTGATGCTTAAAATGCGTGAAATCTATATGTTCATAATAATTCACTATACATTTTGCAAAATCTTCCTCAAACGGGTCACACTCAAACCCTATGCCTTTTTCAGCACACTTTTCACCCATAAACGAGCCTTTCATGCAAAGCTGCGGTATATAAAAAATCAATCCGTCATAATATTTGTTACCCATAGCAAGCATCATATTGCCGTCTTTGTAAATATTATGTATCAAATCCGTGCTTCTTACGAAGGTATATCTATCCTCCGGCTTATACTCGCCGTGGAAAAACACATTCCCCGCGCCTATTTGAGCTGCATATTTCTTTAAATTAAGCGCTATTTGCTGTTCTCTTCCGTAATAATGCAGTTCAAAACGGTTATCACACGACAGCTTTTTGATGATTTCACGGTTAATTTCCTCGTGACGGATAAAACCCCAAAATGCTATTCTTATTTTATCGGACGGTACGCCGTATTTTTCCTTTTCATCTCTATGGTTCAGCGAATCGGTAAGCAGATTATGTGAGGTGTATATTTTACTCGACTCGCTTGCCGGGAGAAAACGCCTGAAAGCGTCACTGCTTACAAATGTTGCATATGAATGCTTAACCAAATCGCCGATAATTTTTTTAAACGGAGCAAAGCCCTCGTAGGTTGAATCTCTGTAATCAAAAATATATTTCCCCGAATAACTTTTTTTTAATTTATCCGCTATTAAAACGCCTGTCAGGGAATGAAGAACAATAATAAAATCAAAATGCTCTATGTTTAGTACCTTCAATGCAAATTTACGGTATTTAATAAAACTGCCGATTTTAGAAAGCTTTGAAACATCATCAGCCTGAAATCGGGAAAATTCATGCAGCTTAATATTGCTAAATGCCGAGACATCCTCCGGCTTTAAATCGCGATTCCAATAAAGCAAATGAACATCATTTTTATCCGCATTGATATTTTCAAGATAAAAATTCATATACGGCATATATTTGATTTTTGAAAAACCCATTATAAGAATTTTCATCGGCTTTTTCTTTCCCCGTAGCTTTTTAGTATTTTAATCAATTTTGCGGTGCTTTGAGTGCTTGAATAATTTGCCTTTCCGAAGGTATAAGCGTTTTCCGCCATTTTCTTTAACTCATCCGGCGAGTTATAGAGATATGTGACAGCATCCGCCAATCCATCATAATCGAAAATGTCCACCGCGACGCCTATATTGTTTTGTTTAAACATTTCGGCATATTGCGTGTTTATTTCAACCGAATTAACTATTACTCGCCTGCAAGCCATAAGAATAGGGGCTTTACTCGGCACGCCATTTCCGATAACGCCTTTTTTCAGCGGTATTATGCAAATATTACAGGCACTGTAAACATCGGGAACAAGATCAACAGGTTGGAGCGGGTAGAAATCAATATTATTGAGATTAAGACTTTTTGCCTCTGCGATAAACTCATCTTTTACATTTCCGTCCCCCACTATTTGAACACGGATATTCTCATTATTTTTAAGTCTTTTTGCCAGTTCTATTACCGTTTTATAATTAAAAACATAACCTACCGTCCCGGCAAACTGAACATAAAATTTATCTTGCGGAATATTATATTTCTTTATAAATCGGTTTTCGTTGCTCTGTATTTCATGTGCGGTTTTAACATCATACCATGCCGGAACAACAAAAACCTTTTCCGGCTTTGCGCCTTCATCGATTACTTTATCCTTCATATCATCCGACAAAACCGTTATTGCCGAAGCCATTTTATAACACGGCTTTTGCAAAATTCGGAGCGTATTATATATAAAGCGACTGCTTATAACACCGATATCGTATGCATGTCCCGGAAAAACATCGTATATTGAATATACAATTGGTAAATGTTTAAAAATTTTAAGCAAGAGCATAGGAAAGATAATAGTGGGGTTTGACTGAAGATATATAACATCCGCATCCTTTACCTTTTTCCAGTACCTCATTGCGGAAAAAGCATATCGCACATCGTTAAAATAGCGCTTTATAAAATTAGTTTTATCCACAACAGTGCGGTCTACGGTATCACAAGTGAACCCTTTTTTGTTTTCAAGCGAACGGGGTATATCGGGATTTATCTTTTTACGGCGGCTTTGTATTAAATGTACCTGCATACCGCTTTCAAGAAAGCTATTGATCATAACTTCAGCCATTTGATTATTTGGATTCGGAGTATCAAAGCCTTCCGCAGTTATATAAAGTACTTTCAACTATGAATTTTCTCCTTTTCAGCATATAATTATCAAGGAAATCCGTTTTATACAATCCCCTCAATAACAAACATAGGTATTGCCGAAAACAACACCTATGAAAGATAACAATATATTACTCGAATATAACCGTTTACAGTAAAATAATCTGCTTAAAATTATATCACATCGACATATAATTGTCAAATATTTAATTGTTTCCAACAAGCGCATAAAGCTCTGAAATAGCCTTATTTAAATCCTTGTTGTATTCTGCATTGATTATAATGCCGTCCGTATCGGACAAAAATGTCGTATCAGGAGAAATGCTTGTAACCCCGGTCACGGTTCCGTCCACAGCCGGAGTATATGCAACCGCTGTACGGCGCTCCTCGAAATCCGTCAATTTACTGCCGACCTCTAACATCGGTTTAAAAATAAGATTACTTACAGTCGTATTTTTTCCGATATTTATAGCTACAGCACAATTCTTTTTTTCATTAATATCGATTTTAACCCCGGAACCGTAATCTGCTTTATAGTAAGAAAAATTATCATATTGAAAATATATGCTGTAGGTAGAACCCTCACCTCCCGAAGGACAACCGCTCAAATAATAAACACCCTTATTTAAAACCAGTCCGGCAAGTATAAAATAGGATTGTTCATTCGCCGTACCGTTCAATACAACGGTACCATCGCTTTTTACTTTATAATTGATTCCGTTAAATGTATAATCAATATTGGTGTTTCTATACGGATACGGCAGAAGATTCTTCCCGTACCTTTTCAGTGTCACACCCGAAAAATCACTGTGATTCGATTCCGCGGTAAGCTTTATTTTAATCTCATGCTCTATAGGTGATACATCAGTAAGCCTTACCGCCTCGCCCGAAGCGCTGCCGCGGAGGGCACCCGAAAAGGAATTATTCGCGTATGTGCGCTCTGCCTTTAAAGCCTCAGCCACCGCCTTGCCGCTCTGTGCGTTTTCCGATGTCGGGGAATAGGCTCGGTCGGTAACAGCATCCTTTCCGGGGTCGCCTTTATCACCCTTGTCACCTTTAGCACCCACAGCTCCGGTATCGCCTTTATCTCCTTTATTGCCCTGCTCTCCTTTATCGCCCTTTTCTCCTTTGAGCACAGCCAATTGCCCGGCGGTAAAATCGGAATAGGCGAACGCGTCCCCCTTATCGCCCTTGTCACCTTTATCACCCTTGTCGCCCTTAAAGGCGCCGCTGTCGGCGTCCGATCTGACCGACTGCGCCAGCTGCTCCGCAGAATCGGCAATAGCAACCAGCTGCTCATATTCGGTGGGCGTAGGGTCTGCGGGCGCCGCGCCCTCGCCGTAGCCGCTCGGCTTTACGCTTACCTGCGCGATCTGCGTTGTCGCGCGTTTATCGCCCGATACGCCGAAAACCGATACCGTAAAGGCAGGCGCCTTTATCACCTCATGCGGTATGCAGCACTCGTTCTCACCCGTGCAAAGCTTGCCGTTTTCGTTAAGCACCACGCTGATTTTTGTTTCTCCGTTTGTGAATACTGCGGTTTTGGCAAAGCCGTCCCATTCAGCGGGGAAATTGAAGTGTATTTTTTCAAATAAAACGCTGTCGGCAACGGCAGTGCCGTATGTCACTATGCGGCCGCCGTCAAAAATATCAATATTTATCAATTTTATTCCTCCGTTGCGCCGCAAAAAGCCTTCGGGCAAATTGCCCTAACCTCTGCGCGGCGATTGTTTTTAGGTATCAAAACAGAGAGCTTTGGTTTCGCCCCTTCCTTTCCCGAAATTATTCCGATACTCATATTGGAGAAATAAAAATTCTAACCCGTTTGTAAACCCAAAGCGCAGAAATGCCTAAAAAACGGACGCACGGAGGAACCGTGCGCCCGACAGGCTGTTATAAACTAAAAAATATGTTTTTGCGGCGTTACCGCCGCATTTTTCGTTTTTCCGGTGACATGTGCGGCGGAAAAACACCTTGTAAGCGAAAAACCGCTGAATAAGCGGTTTTTCAAGG
>OHAF01001920.1_pt1 | contig 17369 bp, 12 predicted proteins | sample 1577041 | NCBI WGS metagenome assembly OHAF01 (sample SAMEA3541495, study PRJEB24748) | human gut metagenome | biome: human gut; feature: human-associated habitat; material: faeces | place: China | collected 2012
TCAAAAGCAGAGTAAAAACCGCATTTTTTTCCTTGTCCGGTTTCCCGTGTCCATTTATGGAAAGCCCTCCCGAAAAAGTGAAAAAAGGCCGGAGTCCATAGAGAATCCGGCCTTTTGGAAAGGATAGGATGCCACTTCGCGGCAAAATCCGTCTCAGGAGTAAAAACCGATGTCCGGTTCCCGGTCCCGCCGCCTGCGTTTAAAATACGGATTGCGGTAGCGGTGGATGCATTTTCCGGAACTCCCAGGGGTATAATGAAGAGGGGCCGCCTCCTTGACGGCTTCACGGCTCAATATCTCCACAAAATCCTTCAAGGACATTTCCAAATCTGCATCGTGGCATGCCAGCGCGGCGGACAGGCGCACTTTGCCGTTGTCATAGTCCACATACATGGCGAACAGCGTGGTCTGGTACAGGTGCCACGGTTCCCCGCCCATTTTTCCGGACTGGTGTTGGCTGATGGCCTCCAACAGCCACGTCAGCGCATGTTCCAGTTCCAGATTGTCCAGAACATCCCGTATAAGAGATGTTTCGCGGCCGAAAACGGCCACGCTTTCCTGTTGTCTTGCCCTGTTGATTTTCATGTCTTGGTTCTCCTTTCCGGTTTCCCTTGTTAAGCAGGACGGCGGATAATTCTGCCGCTCCAATTGTTTTGGACACTTTTTTTCAACAGGTTGTTCAATCTGAATTCTCAACTGTGTCAGCCATGACCACTTTCCCAATGTACGGGAGTTCCCGGTAATGCCCATCCAGGTCCATTCCAAACCCTACCAGGAAATCGTTTCCCTGCGTAAAGGCCACGTAATCAGCCTCAAAAGGCACTTTCCGGCTACAGTGTTTGTCCACGGCTACAGCAGTGAGAACTTCCTTCACCCCTCTTCTTTTCAATTCCCGGCAAACTTCATCCAGCGTAGCGCCCGTATCCAGAACGTCATCCACCACCAGAACAGGCACATCGGGCTGGAAAGCCCCGCAATCCCCCTCCCATACCACGGAACCGGAATTTCTCATTCCTGCATAACTGGAAATCTTGACGGCTTTCACCACAGGCCGGGATTTCAAATGCTTCTCCAACATCGCAGCGAAAGGAAGAGCTCCGTTCAGCAGCAGCAATAAAATATAGGGTTTTCCTGCCATGGCCCTGTCAATGGATGCGGCCAGTTCCCTGACGCGCTCGCAGATGGCATCCTCTGCAATCAAAGGAGTGATGGTGTAAGTCATGGAAATGAAGAATGATAATGTTTCCTGTAAGAAAATCAATCCTTGAAGGAGAATGAACGGAGACAGAACATTCCCGGCCGGACTCCAGCAAATTTTACAAGAAGCAGGATCGGTCTTCACAGCCAGGGGGACATCAGAAAAGCGCTCTCAAGATTGTTTCTCCGCCCCTATCGGCAGAGAATACGGAGGCGCATTTAACGGTGGCTTCCCGCCGGACCGCATGGTAAAGTAAGGCAGAAATGACTGATTCCCCTTCCAAGCGCCTTTTTATTCTGGATGGAATGGCCCTGGCTTACAGAGCCCACTTCGCCTTTTTCTCCAATCCCATCCGCAATTCCAAGGGAGTCAATACTTCCGCCGTGTACGGCTTCGCCAATACGCTGCTGGGCATTCTGGAGCACGAACGCCCCACGCATATCGCGGCCTGTTTCGACACTTCCGTCCCTACGGCGCGTCATAAGCTTTACCCTGCCTATAAAGCCAACCGGGAATCCATGCCGGAAGAGTTGAGCTTACAAATGCCCCTGATTTTCAGATTGCTGGAGGCCATGAATATTCCCATTCTGCGTTATGAGGGTTATGAGGCGGACGATACGATAGGCACGCTGGCGCGCATTGCGGACGGTACGGAGGGGTTCCAAACCTACATGGTTTCCCAGGACAAGGATCTGGGCCAGCTTATTTCCTCCACCTGCTTTCTGTGGAAACCCGGCAAAAGGGGCAATGACCACGAAGTGATTGACCTAGCAAAGCTCAAGGAGCAATGGGGCATTGAACGTGCGGACCAGGTAGTTGATATTCTGGCCCTGATGGGGGACAGCTCCGACAACATCCCCGGCGTCCCCGGCGTGGGGGAAAAGACCGCCATGGCACTGGTGCAGCAGTATCATTCCGTGGCGGAGCTGTACCGCCTGCTGCCGGAGATCGACGCCAAGCCCGGCGTCATCAAAAAGCTGCAGGAGGGCAGGGAGAGCGCCGAGCACTCCCGGTATCTGGCCACCATTGTCACCGATACCCCGCTGAACTTCACCCCGGAGGACAACCTCCGCCGCCCCTTTGCCCCGGAGCTCTATGACCTGCTGCTGAAGCTGGAGTTTCAGAAGCTCATCGACCGGTACGGCCTCACCCCCCACCGGGACACCGAGGCCGCCCCGGAGTATACCGTCGCCGTGGAGCCGCTGGAGACGGAGCAGCAGGCCCAGGCCCTGCTGGCCCAGTGGCGTCAAGCGGACCATGTGACCGTCTACGCCCTACCGAGCCTCTCCGTTCTCTCCGTCCAGTGGGATACCGGAGCGCACACCTCCGCCGCAGCGGAGCTGGATCAGAGCCGCTATACCGGCGACTGGCACACCCTGCTGTCCGCCCTGTTCTCCGCCGATATCCGCAAGGTGGGCCACCACATCAAGGATACCATGCGCACCCTACTGGAACAGGAGCTTCCCACCGACGGCTATCTGTTTGACACGGCGCTGGCCGCCTATCTGCTGGATGCCACCGCCGGAAGCTACGACCTCCAGCGGCTGTTCGTGACCTACTATAATGAAGAGCTGCCCAAGCCCCTGCATCTGGAGCCGGATGCCTTTGCCCCGCTGGCGGATACCGCTTCGGCGTGGGCGGCTCTCCACAGCTACTGCTCCGCCGTGGAGGCCCTGTATGAGACCCTGCCCCCCAAGCTGGAGGAGCTGGGCATGAAGGAGCTGTATCATACCGTAGAGCTGCCTCTCTGCCCGGTACTGGCCCGGATGGAGCAGCGGGGCTTTCTGGTGGACGCCAAGGCGCTGTCGGACTTCGGCGAGAGCCTCACCGGCACCATCCGCCGGCTGGAGCAGCGGGTCTATGACGCCGCCGGGGCTCCCTTCAACATCAACTCCCCCAAGCAGCTGGGCAAGGTGCTCTTCGAGGATCTCCAGCTGCCCCACGGCAAGAAAACCAAAACCGGCTGGTCCACCAACGCCGACGTGCTGGAAAAGCTCCGCTGGCAGCACCCCATTGTGGCGGACGTATTGGAATACCGGCAGTACAGCAAGCTGAAAAGCACCTATGCCGACGGCCTGCTGAAGGTCATCGACGCCGACGGCCGCATCCGCACCAGCTTCCAGATGACGGTAACGGCCACCGGCCGCCTGTCCTCCACGGAGCCCAACCTCCAGAACATCCCCACCCGCACGGAGCTGGGCAGCCAGATGCGCCGGATGTTCGTGGCGGCGCCGGGGAACCTGCTGGTGGATGCCGACTACTCCCAGATCGAACTGCGGCTGCTGGCCCACATCTCCGGCGACGAGGTGATGCAGCAGGCCTTCCGTTCCGGGGAGGACTTCCATACCCTCACCGCCTCCAAGGTGTTCCACGTACCGCCGGAGGAGGTGACTCACCAGATGCGTTCACGGGCCAAGGCCGTGAACTTCGGCATCGTCTACGGCATCTCCCCCTTCTCCCTGTCTCAGGACATCGGTGTCACCGTGGCCGAGGCCAAGGAGTATATGGAGCGCTACTTCGCCACCTACACCGGCGTCCGCCGGTATATGACGGAGGTGGTGGAGCAGGCCCGGCAGCAGGGCTACGTCGCCACTCTCTTCGGGCGGCGTCGGGCGCTGCCGGAGCTGAAGAGCTCCAACTTCAACCTCCGCTCCTTTGGGGAGCGGGTGGCGCTGAATATGCCCATTCAGGGTACGGCGGCGGACATCATGAAGCTGGCCATGATCCGGGTGGAGCATCGGCTCTCCAACGAGGGTCTGGCCGCCCGGCTCATCATGCAGGTCCACGATGAACTCATCGTGGAGTGTCCGGCAGCGGAGGCCCCCCGTGTCGAAGCCCTCCTGCAGGAGGAAATGCAGGGTGTCGCCCAGCTGTCCGTCCCCCTGCCCGCCGATGCCCACAGCGGCCCCGACTGGCTCTCCGCCAAGGGCTGAATAATTTGACAGATATCGAGGTCATCCTATGAACAACATCAAGATCGTACCCATGAACGCCGACCATCTGGAGTCGCTGGAGCGACTGGAGCGCATCTGCTTCTCCCGCCCCTGGTCCCGGAAGATGCTGGCGGAGGAGCTGGAAAACCAGTGCGCTGCCTTTCTGGTGGCGGAGGACGCCGTCACCGGCGACGTGCTGGGCTATGCGGGACTGCTGGTGGCTGCCGACGAGGGCTATATCACCAACGTGGCGGTGTTCCCGGAGCAGCGCCGCCGTGGCATCGCCGGGCAGCTGCTGCAGGTCTTTCTCAACTTCGCTGAGGCCAACCATCTGGCCTTTCTGACGTTGGAGGTACGCCCCTCCAATGCCGCCGCCATCGCCCTGTATCAGGGCTTCGACTTTCAGGAGGCTGGCCGCCGCAAGAACTACTATGACCTCCCCAAGGAGGACGCTCTGATCCTCACCCGGCGTTTTGACGAGGAGGCGGCACAATGAACATTCTGGCCTTTGAATCCTCCTGCGACGAGACTGCCGTGGCAGTGGTGCGGGACGGCCGCACGGTCCTCTCCGACGCCATCCTCTCTCAGGCGGATATGCACGCTCTCTACGGCGGCGTCGTGCCGGAGATCGCCTCCCGCAAGCACGTGGAGGCCATTGCCGGCCTGACGGATCAGGCGCTGTCCGATGCCGGGCTCACCAAGAGCGGCGTGGACGCCGTGGCCGTCACCTATGCCCCCGGCCTCATCGGCGCCGTGCTGGTGGGGGTCAGCTTCGCCAAGTCCGTGGCCTATGCGCTGGACGTGCCGCTGATCCCGGTCCACCACGTCCGCGGCCACATCGCCGCCAACTATCTGGCCTTCCCGGAGCTGGAGCCGCCCTTTCTGGCGCTGGCCATCTCCGGCGGCAACACCCTCATCGTGGATGTCCGGGACTATACGGACATGGCGATCTTAGGGGCCACACGGGACGACGCTGCCGGTGAGTGCTTCGACAAGGCGGCCCGTGTGCTGGGCCTGCCCTACCCCGGCGGCAAGCCCATGGATGCTCTGGCCCAGCAGTCCCCCGGCGGCAAGTATACCCTGCCTCGTGTCCATGTGGAGGGAGCGGAACTGGATATGAGCTTTTCGGGCCTGAAAACGGCGGTGGTGAATCTGGCCCACAATGCCCAGCAAAAGGGCGAGCCTCTGGATGCTGCGGCGCTGGCCCGTGACTTCACTCAGGCCGTCAGCGACGAGCTGGTCCCCCGTGCCATGGAGGCCGCCCGCCGCACCGGCCGACGCACCATCGTGGCCGCCGGAGGCGTGGCCGCCAACTCCATCATCCGGGGCGATCTGGAGCGGGCCTGCCGTCAGGCGGGCTGCCGGCTGTACCTGCCGCCTCTGCGGCTGTGCGGTGATAACGGGGCTATGATCGGCGCACAGGGCTACTATGAGTATCTGGCGGGACATACGGCGGATCTTTCCCTGAACGCCTACGCCACACGGGATCTGGACCGTGGATAAAATTGCACGAAAGGGAGCGACCTCTGTATGGCCGCTCCCCTTCTTTTCGGCTCTCTCCAAGTTATGGTAACTCCCCGTCTACTCACAGGAAAAACGCCTTTACATTTTTACATTATGTAAATTATATTCACCTTTCTGTTCCGGTGTAAAACTGCGTTTGCGCCCTGTGGAAAAACCGGTGCATAATGTGGAAAACCTTTTTCCGACAAGGTTTTTCCCGGTGTGGAAAAGTCTGTGGATAATGTGAATAACTCTTTGTAAAGGTTTATTTACAAATGAATTATGTAAAACTCAGGCGAATCCTCCCCCATCCTGTCGCCGTGTAAAAAAGTCCGGTTTTTCATGGATTCTCTCCTCTTTTCCGCACCATTTTCCAAAGGGGCTTTTGGGGTGTTTTGGACGGGCTTTGTGGATTCTGTACGCACCGGGGTTTCTTTTGTCGCAAAACTTTGGTGCCGATTACGTTATGTATTATTCACCCCGGAATTTTTAGTTGACAAATCCCAGAAAATGTGGCACAATACGATGCGTGGCTGTGTCCTGCGTGCGGTGCAGTATACAGCCCACCCTCCTATTTTGCTTGTGTGGCTCAGTTGGTAGAGCAGCTCACTCGTAATGAGCAGGTCGCCGGTTCGAGTCCGGCCACAAGCTCCAAAAGACGGCATCTGTCCAAATGCAGATGCCGTCTTTTCTTATACCCTTTTACTTACCCATGCAGCAAGAAGTCCCCGGCCACTGGCCGGGGACTTCTTATTTGCTTTAGGTTACGCCTTGCGCTTCTTGCCCACCAGAGCAGCGCCCAGCAGAGAGGTCATGCACATGACCGTCAGCCACAGCGCCACACCGGCATCGCCGGTAGCGGGCTTGTTGGCATCCTCACTGGGCTTTGCGGGCTGCTCCGGCTGAGAGGGCTTTTCAGCATCCTTCTTCAGCTGGGCCAGCTTCGCCTCGGCGTCCAGCAGAGTCTGGTAGTTGCCCACCTGAGCCTTCTGCTCCTCGGTCAGAGCATCATAAGCACCACGGGCAGCCTTGATAGCCTCCTCGCTGTCCAGCGTCACCGTGCCGATGGCATCGATCAGCTTCTCCACAGCGTCGGCGGCATAGCCGGACAGCTTCAAGGTCACCTGAGGCAGCTGGGCCAGCACGTTGGCGGTGGTGGTACCGTACTGCATCCCCATGCCCTTGGCGTAGGTCACGATACGATGGGTGGGCTTGCCGGCGAAGCCGCCCACCTTGATGGCGCCGGTCAGCTCATAGGTCAGGCCCTCCTGATCCGCCGGAACGGTGATGGAGATGCGCTGACGGGCGGGATTGCCGCTGAAGTCATACACGCCATAGCCACCGCCGGGATTGGACTTGAAGGAGTTACCGTCGCCGTCGGTATAGTACAGGGAGAAGTTGTGGTTATACACACCCGACATCTTCTCCTTGGGGCTCACCAGCCCAGTGAACTGCAGCTGCACCGTCTCGCCGGGCTTGACCTCGGCATTCTCCGGCAGCTCATTGCCCTCGGCGTCCAGCAGCTTGTAGCTGACGCCACGGGCGGTGATGACCTGATAGGTGGCCACGCCGTCCTTCTCTACCCGGACGATATGGCGGCCGGTGGTGAGGTTCGCCACCGTCACGGCGCCGGTCTCGGCGTCCACGGTGACACCCTGAGAGGTAAAGCCGTTGAAGGTCATGGTCTTACCCACGGTGGAGCGGGCCACGGTAACGGTGCAGCCGCTCTCCGGAGTGAAGGTATAGCTGGCGCCGTCGGTGCCCAGATAGAACAGGATGTCGTGCTCGGCATCCAGCTGCTTCTGCTCGTCCTTGGTGACGGCGGCATCCATACGATCCATGAGCATATTGGTCTGGATGGCGGTACCGTCAGCGCCCACGGATACCACAAACACACCGGTGAACTCCGGCCAGATGGCGGAGAAAGTCTTGTCGGCGGTGCTGCTCTGGCCCTGCTTATGGGTCATGGCGTCGTAGGTGACCTTCACCAGCGCCGTACCCTGATGGTTGGCGGTCATATAGGCCAGGCAGCTGTTGTCGGCATTGGGAGCGATGCTCACCACGTCGCTGGGCTTGCCGTCGAAGTCCACCACCTCGTAGTGGGCATCCGGCAGGGCGATCTTGGCGTTGATGAAGCCCTCAATGGCCTGCCAGTTACGGAACACATCCAGTTCATAGGTGTCGCCGGCGTTCATGTTCATGTAGCCCTTGGAGTTGATGTTCAGATACACATTGCCCAGATCGTAGGTATTCTTATCGAACCGGCTGACGGTATCCTTGTTGAAATCGTCGTCCATATGCAGATCGGCACGGGTCACGACGATATCCTGATCGGCGGTCCACTTGTTGAAGTCCCAATAGGTCACGCCGTCGGGATTCTGCACCCGCACGAAGTGGTTCAGGTTGGTCTCCGGCGCCCGATAGGTCACGGTGACGGTGTCGCCGTCCTTGGTGGCGGTGCTGTCCTCCTGCGGACGGAGGAACTCATAGGTATAGTAGTTGCCGAAGGTACCCACGCTGACGGTAGAGCCGGCAGGAGCCGTCACCTTCACAGTAAAGGCCTTGGGTACGGAGATGGCGAAGGACTGAGCGCCGCCGCCCACCTTCGTGACAACGGTCTTGGTGCCAACGTTGTAATTTGCAGTGTGCTCCTCGGAGGGGACCAGGTTCACCGTCACGGTATCCGTCTCCACGAAGATACCCGTGGTGCGGAGGTTGCCGTAAACGGTGCCGCTGCCCAGCGTGGCAGTGCGCTTCACGCCGTCGGCGGTGGTCAACTGATAGTCGATGGTGTAGTCGGTGCCTGCCACCCAGCCGCTGTTGCGGGCATAGATCTCATAGGCACGCTGTACGGAAACAGAGGTGGTATCATCAGCGATGACCATCTCCATGCCGCCGTTGCAGTCCTTGTTGGCGTCGTAGCCCTCCACCCAATAGGTGCCGGAGGCCAGCTTTGCTGTGTACTTCAGCCCGTAGCCGTCTGCCATAGTACTGATGCCGGACAGCAGATCCTGCGTCCCCTTCACGCCGTTCTTGTAGGTGTACAGCTTCAGGCTGTTCAGCTGTGCGTTGTGCAGGCCCTTCAGCTCCACCGTATGGACATTACCGCTGACCATCTTGATCTGCTCACTGGGGTTCATCAGCGCATAGGTCGTATGCGTGTGATAGGTGGCGGTGGTGGCCACCAGATAACCGGTCGCCGCACCCTCCACCACAGTGAAGGTCGCCTTGCCGTTTTCATCGGTCACCACGCCGTCAATGGGCTTAATGGTGCCGGTGGTCATATCCAGCCATGCCAGACCCACGCCCTCCAGCGGCTGGGCATTGGCCTGCGTGGCGTCGGGATCCAGTGCCTGTACCCCCTTGACGGTAACGGTGATGTCCTCGCCGGAGGTCATGGTCGCAGGAACCTCCAGCCAGGTGTAGTAGTCGTTCTGGTTCTCGGCGTCGCTGCCCACAAAGTAGTCCAGCACATCGCCATCCAGCAGCTTGGTATCCGTCACCTTGGGCCGGGTAGCGCCTGCCTCATTGGTGGGGAAGTCGCCGTTGATATAGAAGCCGTGGAAGCCGGTCTCACGGCCAAAGACCTTGCTCTCCCAATCGTTGTTGGGGTTGATGGCCAGATACTGCTTGGCCGTAGCGGGGGTAAACTTGTCGCCGTAGACCATCACGTGAGCGGCCACCAGCGCATCCAGCACAGAAACGCCCTCCACCTTGTCGGTGAAGCCGTACTTCTCGGCGGTATTGCTGGCCACCTGCACCTCGCTGATGCTCTGCAGATAGGCGTTGTCCGCCTGAGAGCGGATGGTCAGCCCCAGCGTCTTCACCGGCTTGCCCGCCACCTTGCGGATGTAGTCGCTGGGATTCATCAGAGCATACACGTCACCGCCGCTCTGGGCTACCAGATAGCCGGTGGCCTCGCTGCCCACGGTAAAGGTCGCCTGACCGTCCTTGTCCGTCACAACATCCTTGATGGGCTTGATGTAGCCGTCTGCGTCCACCCAAGCCAGGCCCACGCCCTCCAGGGGCCGGGCAGCGGCCTTCAGCTCCGCAGCATCCTTATAGCGATAGCCCTCCACGGCATAGAAGCCCTTCACCGTCACGGTGATGGCCTCGCCGGTCACCATGGTCTCCGGGACATCGATCCACGTATAGTAGTCGGAATAAGCATCCCCGTCGGCATAGAAGAAGAAATCCACCACGTCGCCGTCCTTGAGCTTGGTGTTGACCACCGTGGTGCCGTTGTAGCCGGGGCCGGAGGGTGCCTTGGTGCCGTCATTGGGATAGCCGGCGTTGACATAGAAGCCGCAGACAGAGGTCTCCGTGCCGTACAGCTTGGTGATAAAGCCGCTGCTGCCGACCTCCAGGAAATTCTTGGCGGTTTCCGGGGTAAAGTCGTCGCCGAAGGTCAACTCGTGGGAGACCACCAGCGCATCCAGAGCGGAAACGCCCTCCACCTTGTCGGTGTAGCCGTACTTCTCCGCCTCACCGCCGGTAAGCTCACTCACCATGGGCTGGTGCAGCCATGCGCCGCCGTCCTGCGCCCGAACCAGCACCTTGGTATTGGTGGGAGTAACAGGCTTGTCGCCCGACTTCACCTTCACGTTGACGGTGTAGACCTGTGCCGGCTCATTATCGCCGTTCATATTGGGCCAGCTGGGGTCGCCGCACTTGACGGTGATGGTGGTACCGTCCACAGTGGGAACCATCGCCGTGCGCTTATACTCCGTCTCGCCCACATAGGTCCTGACCTGATAGTTCTTGTTGCTGGCGGTGGGGGTGACCAGCACGCTGTCGGTCCCCTTGTCCACCGTCAGGGTATACTCATGGGTGTCTGGGTCGAAGGCGGGGGACAGCTCACCGGCGCTGAAGGTCAGGGCCTTCACCGTCTTGATGTGATTGTCCCAGCTGCCGCCCAGGTCGGCGCCGTAGCCATTGCGGGTATACATGATCCGGATCTCGTCGCCGGATCCCAGCGTTCCGCCCGCCACGGTGAAGGCCCCAAAGCCGTAGTTGGTGAACCAATCGTTCAGGGTTCCCATCCAACCGGACATGGAGCCGCCGTCGAATTCACCCAGACCTTGGATAGAGCTGATGTAGTTGTTCTCGGCGCCTGTCTGCTTGTAGCCGTTCTTTTCCAGTGCCTTTACAATACAGCCCATCATGGTAGAATCTTCATTCAGATCTATCCATTCCTCCACCAGTGTCCCCTCCCAGGGAGCGCCCTCGGCTTCCGGGTAGGTGGTGTTCTCCACGATGACATGAACCTGTCCGTCGTGGTTGTCCGCCGCAAAAACGCTCATGGGTACCAGAGACAGTACCATCACCAGCGCCAGAAGCAGCGATACAATGCGTTTCTTCATTCGTTTTTGTCCTCTCTTTTACAAATTTATTTTGAAGGCAGATGCCCAAAAAATACAGTACACATAAGAGGAGGCAGGAGGGGTGGCTGAAACCCCTCCTGCCCTTATGGAAATGGACGGTTTGACCGCCCCTCGGCTTGCGTTTTTGTTCCATGCGGGCCTGTGGCTGCCGGCACCGCACGAAAAGCACCTCCTGTCCATGGTAGGAAGTCCTGTTTTCGCTTTTGCGCAATAAAAAAGCACGATCCAAGCGGGACCGTGCAAGCTGCAAAGCGTTTCACGATTCGGCTTCGGTGATGGCAAAACCAAGGCACAGAGCTCGGTGTATCTGACTTATCCTGTCTCAGCAGGCATCACAGTGACCAACTCGCCGGGCTTCTCACCCGATTCCGCCGCCGACGCACAAGGCGCCGGACGCTCTGTCCTTTTATTGACTTGATGCTATTATATATGCCCCGGCGACAAAAAGCAAGCACTATTTTTCTTTTCGGGGGAATGGCCGCCATTCTACCGTGGAGAACGGATTGACACAAAAAGGCACAGGCTTTATTGGGCTGCTGAAAATTCTCTCATATGCTAAACCCGTCATTCCGAGACCAGTCCGCAGGCTGGTCGTGGGAATCCGTTCCCTCTTTGCAGGTTTTCTTTTTCGTTCCGACGGGTGCTTTTCTCTTGTAGGGACCGTGCCTCCGGCGGCCCACCTTTCCCAGCAGTAGTTTCTTGTTTGCCTCCGGCGGCATGCTTTTTGTCAACAGCGACAAAAAGTATGCAAAAAACGCCGTTTGAAACCGATGGTTTCAAAACTTCCTTTCCCTTCAAGCGCTGCATTCGTTATGGGCCGTAAAGGGAATTGACTCAGCAACAGACCCGCTGCCGCTCCCGCTCCGGCGAAGGGGCGTGTGGGTCTATGGTTGGGAGTAGGGATTCCCACAGCCAGTGCTCACACTGGCTGTGGCAATTCGTCCCCCACGGTAGAGCATCAGGCTTCTTCAACTGCCCACGTAGCGGCAGCGTGAGTAGAAAATACGCCAATTCCCTGCTTCGGCGGGATTCAGGATGCAGCTCTTGCACACAAAAGAGGAAGTCTTGAAACCTTAGGTTTCAAGTGGCGTTCTTTGGTAACTTTCTTTCGCTATTGAAAGAAAGTTATCCGCCGGAGGCAACAAAAAAGAGAAGGATCATGGACCGCTGAAGGCACAAACGGAATCTTCGACAGACTTTTTGCTTGGGAACCCATCTCCGCATAGAACAAGAGACCGGCAGGGATGCCGGTCTCTTGTAAAAAGCCTTTCTTGCCGTGGAACCGGTGCAGCCGGACGACGCAGGCAGAACATATCTCCCGCCTTTACAGATCCTCCTGCGTGGCCACCGCCGTACCGCCCAGCCCAAAGTCCTCCTCCACGCTGCCGCCGTCCCGGCGCAGCATGGTCTCCATCACCCGGATATCGCTGTCCACATCCATGGCGTCGGCGTGGTACAGGGCATCCAGCTGGCGCTCGAAGCCCGCCATGATGCTGTCCATGGTGCGGCGGATCTTCTCCTTTGCCTGGGTAAGGTTCTCGCCGCTGACCCCTGCCTCCTCGAAGTCGGCATAGGAGTCCAGCAGCTTCTCCGTGGTGGGCAGGTAATAGTTCAGGAAGGTGGCTGCCTGATTTTTCTTGGCGGGGTCCTCCTCCACCAGCTTCAGGATCTTCCCGGCGATCTCCTCCAGCCGATCCATCTTCCGGCTCAGCTCCGGGTCTGCGATGCGGTCGTTGGAGCGGCGGATGCTGCGGAGCATCCCGGAGTAGCCCTCCTCCGCCTCCTGCGGCACCTGCGGAGCCTCGCGCTGCCGCTCCTGCCGTTCCTGATCCTCCGCCGCCTCATGGCTGCGGAACAGCATCCCCCGGCCCAGATCCAGATAGGCCTCCTCGCCCCACAGGCCCTTTTCCAGCATGGCCTGCAGATCCCGCTCCGCCCGGCGCTCGGATACCTCCGCCGCACGGGCCAGACTGGCGACCGAGATGCTGCTGCGCTTGCCTGCGATCCGCAGATAGGAGGCGTAGCGCCGGTGACGGCGGGTCATGGAGCCGCTGCCGATCAGCAGTCCGATGCCGCCGGCCAGCAGGCCCGTGGGATAGAACAGGCCCTCTAAAAAGTACTTCACATAGCGCAGCTGGAAGCCGTCCTCCAGCCAGAACAGGTTATCCGCCACACCGTTGAAGAACGCCACTGCGCCCACGATGGTCAGCAGGATACCGGCGATCTTCATCCTCTTGGCGCTCTTGGCGGAATACTGGGGCGTCTGCGTGACCTTCTGGATGGCGCTGCCCGCCTTGGTGGCGGCCTGCTTAGCCGTGGCCGACCCGGATTTCCGGCGTTTGGAGTCCGACAGCTTGGAAATCAGCATGATCAGGCCCACCGGCCACAGGCCGGTGCAGAAAAAGATACCTGTCATGATCCAGAAGCCCAGATCTATCCCGGAGTTGTCGTTCTTACTGCGGGAGCTGGTGCTGCTCCGAGATCTGGTGGTCGTGCTGCGGGAGCGTGTGGTAGTCTTGCCGGTGGTGCTTTTGATGGTCGTTGTTTTCCCGGTGGCGCTTTTACCGCTGCTGCTTTCGCCGGCAGTTGTCTTTCCCGTACTGTCGACCGCAGCCTCACCGGCCGTAGCGGCAGAGAAGCCGCCGGTATGGACCTCGACGTTTTTCTCGCCGCTCTCCTTGGAGTAGCTGTAAGAATAGGTGTAGCTATATTCTCCGGTCTGGCTGTTGTCCTTGTCAGTCATGGGTGTTCTCCTCTCCCCGCTTTCTCAGCTTGCGCTTGTTGCCGTTCTCATCCACCACCCAGGTGTTATCCAGTTCCCGTGCCAGATTCCCCACCACGGTGTCGATATACTCCCGGCGTAGGGTAGCCCGCTCCTGCGTCTCCTCCGGAGTCAGCCCCTCCGGAGTTCTGGCCTTCTTTGCCAGCTCATTGATCCGGTCGATCTTCTTCTGATCCATACGATATTTACCCGCCTTTCCGCCCAAATCGGACGAATCCATATACCGAAAAATGTCCGTAAACCGTCCACAAAATGTCCAAGATATCCGCAATGTCCACAAAATGTCCCAAACAAGCCATCCGCAGCAAAATGATCCGCAGCAGGATATCCGCAGTCGGGACGGTGCCGTCAGAGGTAGCGCTTGACGGTGATAAACACCCTTCCCTTTTTCGTCTGATTCCCCACTTCCTCCAGCACGCACTTGCCAAGGCCCCGGAGAGTCAGCACGTCGCCCTGCACCACCTGCCGGTCCGGCTTCTGCCAGTCCGCCCAGTTCACCTGCACCTTGCCGGAGGTGACGGCCTCCGCCGCCTTGCTGCGGCTCAGGGAAAAGCCCACCGACAGAACACTGTCCAGCCGCAGGGAGGACACGGTGTCCCGCAGCAGCTTCACCTTCTCCTCCGGCACCTGAAGCTCCGTGGGACCGATGGGCTGCACCTTCAGCCGTACCCGGCCGGCGCTGTCCCAGCTATCCAGCAGGAAGCGGCGCACCGGCTCCGTCACCAGCACATCCACCGACTGCTCCGCCACCAGAATATCTCCTACGGATTCTCTGGTGACGCCCAGCCCCATAAGGCTGCCCAGCACGTCCCGGTGGGTCAGGCTGTTGGGTTCATAGAAGGTGGCCCGCAGAGCGGCCACGGCCTCGAAGTCCGGTTCCGTCTGCCAATCCGGCAGGAAGTGGGCCTGCCGCCGCTGAGCGGTGTCGTAGCCGCCCCATAGAAGCCAGCCCTCCCGGACATCCAGCGCCCCCATCAGGCGGCGCACCAGCTCCTGCTCCGCCGGGGAGAGAAAGCCCGTCACCACCGGGATGTTCCTGCGGCGGCACTGCTCGTATTTATCCCAGACCCTTCCCAGCAGCAGGCGCTCGTCACCGTTTGCCGCCAGTCGGTCCAACAGATCCCGTTTATCCATGGTTCTCCCCCAGATTCTGCGTGTGGTACAGCCGGGCGTAAGCCCCGTTCTCCGCCAGCAGCTGGGCATGGCTGCCCTGCTCGGCAATGCGGCCGTCCTGCACCACCAGAATACGGTGGGCGGAGCGGATGGTGGAGAGCCGGTGGGCAATGATGAGGGTGGTGCGGCCCTGGCTCAGTTGGTCAAAGGCCCCCTGGATCTTCGCCTCGGTGACGCTGTCCAGCGCCGAAGTGGCCTCGTCCAAAATGAGGATGGCCGGGTCCTTCAGGAAGATGCGGGCGATGGCCACCCGCTGCTTCTGGCCGCCGGAGAGCATGGCCCCCCGCTCCCCCACATAGGTGTCGAAGCCCTGAGGCATGGTCCGGATATCCTCCAGCAGCTCCGCCCGGTGGGCCGCCTGCTCCACCTCCTCGTCGGTGGCATCGGGACGGCCGTAGCGGATGTTCTCCCGAATGGTATCGGCAAAGAGGAACACATCCTGCTGCACGATGCCGATGGCCCGGCGCAGGGAGCGCTGGGTCACCTGCCGCACGTCCAGCCCATCCACCCGGATGCTGCCCTCCGTGACGTCATAGAACCGGGGTACCAGCTGGCACAGGGTGCTCTTGCCGCCGCCGGAGGGGCCTACGATGGCCACCGTCTCCCCGGCGGCCACGGTGAGATCGATGTCGTGAAGGACCTCGCTGCTGCCCGGATAGGTGAAGCTGACATGATCCAGCTCCACCTCGCCCCGAACCTGCGACAGCTCCACGGCGTCGGGGGCGTCCTGAATGGTGGGCTCCGTGGCCATCAGTTCAATGAACCGGTGAAGGCCCGCAAAGCCGTTGGAGAACATCTCGGCAAAGTTGGCCAGCTTGCGGATGGGGCTGATGAAGGTGGTGATATACAGGCTGAAGGTAATGAGCCCCACATAGTCCATCTGCCCCTTCATGATGAGCCAGCCGCCCACGGCGATGACCGCCACGGACAGGATGCAGATGAAGAACTCCATGCTGGCGTTGAAAAGGCCCATCTCTTTATGAAAGCCACGCTTGGCGGTCTTGAATATCTCGTTGGCGCCGTCAAATCGGGTCTGCTGCTTCTCCTCATTGGCGAAGGCCTTGGTGGTGCGGACACCGGAGAGACCGGACTCGATCTCGGCGTTGATGACGCCGGTTTTCTGCTTGGCCGCGCGGGAGGCGGCGCTCATCTGGCGGCGGCGGTACATGACCACCACCATGAAAATGGGGATGATGAGACTCACCACCAGCGCCAGACGCCACTGGATGGAGAACATGACGATCAGGGCGCCCACGATGGTCACTGCGGAGATGAACAGATCCTCTGGGCCGTGGTGGGCCAGTTCCGTCACCTCGAACAGGTCGGAGGTCAGGCGGCTCATCAGCTGGCCGGTGCGGTTGCGGTCGTAGAAGTCGAAGCCCAGTTCCTGCATATGGCGGAACAGATCCCGGCGGATATCCGCCTCCACCCGGATGCCGAAGGTATGGCCCCAATAGCCCACCACGAAGCACAGAAAGGAGCGCAGCACAAAGGCCAGCACCACAATACCCATGACGATGAAGAAAGTGCGGTACTGCTGCTGGGGCAGCCACTGGTACATGGCGGTACGGGAGATCAGGGGAAAGGCCAGATCCACCAGAGAGATCATGAAAGCGCAGATGATATCCAATGCGAAAAGCCGGCGGTGGGGCCGGAAATAACTGAGGAAAATGGCCAGAGGCCGTTTGGTCTGAAAATCCTTGGTGGTCATGGTGCGCTGAATCTCCTGTTCATATACTTGCCGCAGCGCAAAAGGCGATGCAGATTTGATTTTTTATTATACCATGTTTTTTTCCGCATAGCAAGCGGTGGCCGGTGGGAGTTTTGATCGAAAGCAAATCAAAACCTCCGGCTAAGCCGGAGGTTTTGACCAGGCCCTATAAGGGCCCATTACGGACGAAGCCCCTTAAGGGGCCCGAAAGGTCTGCCGACCGCATTCCTTTCTCGGGCTACCCCTTAAGGGGTTTTATTTATGCCTTGGGGTTCTTGGTACCCGTAAACGGGTCTATATACTCCTTTATGCTAATTTGGTCACTCATTTTGTCCTCCTCAAGCTGGTTTTGTATATACGCCCTTATTGCCTTCTTATTTCGCCCTACCGCATCTACAAAATACCCTCTTGCCCAAAAATGCCGATTCCCGTATTTGTATTTTAAGTTGGCGTGTCGGTCAAATATCATTAGGCTGCTTTTTCCTTTTAAGTACCCCATGATTTGTGACACACTGTACTTCGGCGGGATGCTTATCAGCATATGATTACTTCCTATTAGGAACACTGTAAATACAAGGCTTTTCGGAGCCTACAAACCAGAAAAAATAATATTTGATCTATCACATTACACAAAAAGCCGTCCGGCATGAAAAACGGGCGGCTTTTTTGCGTGGATAGACGGAAA
>OHAF01001921.1_pt1 | contig 17355 bp, 16 predicted proteins | sample 1577041 | NCBI WGS metagenome assembly OHAF01 (sample SAMEA3541495, study PRJEB24748) | human gut metagenome | biome: human gut; feature: human-associated habitat; material: faeces | place: China | collected 2012
TCTTCCGTCGCATCGAAAAAACTTATATTTAGAACAATCCCCGCAAATCCGTCCCACTGAAAACAAAAGGCTCCAGACCGCGCAGTTAAACAGCAATTTAACTGACTATAAAAATCCACGTATTGAGATTCAAGCAAAATTCAATCTTTCCATTGTACTATAAAAAGAAAGGAAAATTATTCCTACAATACCTATTGACATGATAGGAATTAAGGGGTATGATAAACGAAAGTCAAGGGAGGCGGAAACATGAAGCGAAAATCATTTTCAATGGTAAAGAAAATAGCGGTACTGTCCATGGCAGCCATTATGTTGATTGGATGTACCGGATGCGGAAGCAAAAAAAGTCATGTACGGACAATCACCAACGTCTCCTACGATCCGACAAGAGAATTTTATGAAGCATATAATCCCCTGTTTGAGAAATATTATAAGGAAAAAACGGGAAAAGAAGTGAATATTATTCAATCCCACGGAGGTTCCGGTGCACAGGCGCGTTCCGTCGTGGAGGGATGTAACGCCGATGTCGTGACACTGGCACTGGAGCATGATATCACACTGATCGAGCAGACCGGACTGATTGAAAAAGGCTGGGAACAGGAATTTGCCGATGACAGTTCCCCATACACTTCGACGATTGTTTTCCTCGTTCGGAAAGGCAATCCGAAACAGATCAAAGACTGGGACGATCTGGTAAATAAAAAGGTCGAGATCATCACCCCGGACCCGAAGAGCAGTGGTGGTGCCTGCTGGAACTTTTTAGCAGCACTTTCCTATATAAAGGAGCAGACCAGTGATGAGAATAAGCAGAAAGCATTTCTGCAGAAACTTTACTCGCAGGTTTCCGTCATGGATTCCGGAGCGCGCGGTTCCACAACCACGTTTGTGGAAAACCAGAAAGGGGATGTACTGATCGCGTGGGAAAATGAGGCAATTACCACGATGAAAAGTTATCCGGATGAATATGAGATGATTACGCCGAGTGTCAGTATTCTGGCACAGCCGAGTGTGGCGATTGTGGATGACAACGCAGATGCCAATGGCACGCAGGAAGTGAGCCGCGAGTACCTGAATTATCTGTACACCGATGATGCGCAGCGGCTGGCGGCAGAGTATGGTTACCGTCCGAGCAATGAATCAATTCTGAAGGAATTTTCCGACCGTTTTGACCTGAATGTGAAATTATATACGATCAAAGATTACGGCGGCTGGAACGAAGCATATAAGAACTATTTTGACGATGGAGCAATGTTTGATGAAATCTACGGCAACGAATAAGACAAAAAAAGTACGTGTGATACCGGGGTATCACCTCACATTGGGAATTACAGTGACAATGCTTTCCCTGATTGTGCTGATCCCGCTGGCATCCGTAATGGTTTCCGTATTAAAACTGCGTCCAGCAGAGTTCTGGTCCCTGATCACGAAGCCGACCGTGCGGCATGCATTGGCGACCAGCATCGGATGTTCGTTTATTGCGGCACTTATAAACAGTGTGTTCGGTGTGATCATTGCCTGGGTGCTTGTAAGATATGAGTTTCCGGGAAAACGTATCCTCGATGGCTGTATTGAGCTTCCGTTTGCACTGCCGACTTCGGTAGCAGGTATCACACTTTCTAAAATGTATTCCGAAAACGGAATCCTCGGGACTCCGCTTGCAAAACTTGGCATCAAAGTATCCTACACACATCTGGGACTGGTCATTGCACTGGTGTTTGTCGGAATTCCGTTTGTCATCCGTGCCGTGCAGCCGGTACTCGAAAAACTTGACGGACAGTATGAAGAAGCAGCATTTATGCTTGGAGCCAACCGGTTTCAGACCTTCCGCAGAGTGCTTCTTCCGGAGATGATGCCCCCGGTTTTAACCGGATTTGGGCTTGCCTTTGCCAGAGGGATTGGTGAGTACGGAAGTGTCATTTACATATCCGGAAACAGTGCAAGGGAACATACGCAGGTGATCTCCTATGTGATCATGCAGAAGCTTGGATATATTGATTATGCGAGTGCCACGGCAATCGCACTGGTAATGTTGATTTTGTCGTTTGTTTTACTGCTTGCTGTGAATATTGTACAGATGAAACAGGCAGCCAGAACCAACAATGTGTAAGTGCAACAGGGAACCAACCAATTCGTTTTAAGAAAGGGAGTTCGTTTTTATGGAACAAAAGAAAAGTACGAAATACATCTTAATAGCCATCAGCGTTCTTTTCATATTTGTTATGCTGATTCTTCCCCTGTTTTCGATTCTCTTCAGTGCATTGAAAGAAGGATTTGCTTTTTACCTACAGGCGGTCACAACCGAATATGTGCGTTCGGCTCTTTTGGTTACATTGCTTGCAACTGTGATCGCGGTAATTGTCAATACGTTTTTTGGAATCGTGGCGGCATGGCTTTTAACGAAGTTTTCCTTCCGTGGGAAACAGGTGCTTGCCACGCTGATCGATATCCCGTTTTCAATCTCTCCCGTCATTGTAGGTCTTGCCTTTTTGATGACCTTCGGACGGCTCGGCTGGACGTATCCGGCAATCCGGGCGATCAACCAGTTTTTCGGAACAAACATCCGCATTACGTTTGCGTTACCGGGTGTGGTGCTTGCCACAATTTTTGTCACTTTCCCGTTTGTATCGCGTGAGATCATCCCGATCTTAAATGCACAGGGCAAAGACGAAGAAGAGGCTGCAGCATTGATGGGAGCCGGGGGATTTACGATTTTCCGGAAAATTACCCTTCCCCAGATGAAATGGGGACTGATCTATGGTATCATTTTATGTACGGCGCGTGCGTTAGGCGAGTTTGGAGCAGTCAATGCACTGTCAAAGACCAGAGGGCAGACATTTACCCTGCCGCTGGAGATTGATGCCTTATATATGTCGGGGACGGATACTTCCATCACCTCCGCATTTGCGGTATCTTCCATTCTGGTCATTATTGCGGTGATCGTGCTGATACTCAGAAACATTTTTGAATATAGAAGTAAAAACAGTAAAGGGATACAGTAAGGAGTCAGGCTATGTACGTGGAAATGAGAGATATTTGTAAAAATTACGGAAACTTCCGGGCTTCCGACCATGTCAGCTTTGGCATTGAAAAAGGAAAATTAGTCGCACTGCTTGGACCTTCCGGAAGCGGAAAGACCACTCTGCTTCGCATGATTGCAGGGCTTGAGACACCAAACAGCGGCGATATCTATATTGACGGGCAGCGTGTCAACGATGTGCCGGCGGCAAAACGAGGCATCGGTTTTGTATTTCAGAACTATGCATTGTTCCGTTATATGACCGTCTACGACAACGTAGCCTTTGGTCTCGAACTTGCCAAGGTGCCGAAAAAAGAAATCAAAAAGCGCGTGACCGAACTGTTGGAACTGACCGGATTAAGCGGAATGGAAAAGCGTTATCCGAACCAGTTGTCCGGCGGGCAGCGTCAGCGGGTGGCATTTGCCCGCGCACTGGCACCGAATCCGCAGGTACTTCTTCTCGATGAGCCGTTTGCGGCAATCGATGCAAAAGTCCGCACCGAACTTCGCAACTGGCTTCGCGAGATGGTTGTAAAGCTTGGCATTACAAGCATTTTTGTCACCCATGATCAGGATCAAGCTGTCGAGGTGGCAGACGAGATTATCATCACAAACCATGGACATATCGAGCAGATGGGAACGCCGATGGAAATTTATAAATCACCGGACACCCCGTTCGTGGCACAGTTTATCGGCCGTTCCTCGATCGTAGAGCATTATGAGCGTCTGCTTGGATTTGATCCGGTCGAGGGCGCAACCCACGCAGTTATCCGTCCGGAATTTGTCCGCATGTCCAGAAGCGAGCCACCGCAGCATATGAGTGCCGCCGAGCGTGGAATCGTAAAAGATGTGATATTCCGAGGAAATCATCTGGATGTTGTCGTTGATGTGGGAGGTATCCCGATCGTCACCGAGCGCTCACTTGAAAAAGATCCGGTAGAGATCGGTGAAAAAGTGTATGTCTTAATCTACCGGCTTTACATATTTGATGAAAACCAGACCTATCTCGTAGAAAATAAGGAAATGCAGGAAGGTGAGGTCTTCTACATTTAATCACAAGGAAGGATTACTTATGAAAATCGAGGGAAAAAAAATACTCCATACGGATGTCCTCATCATCGGCGGCGGCACAGCAGGCTGCTACGCGGCAATGACCATCCGTGAACAATCCGATTATTCCATAATCATAGCAGAAAAAGCCAACATCAAGCGCAGCGGCTGTCTGGCAGCCGGAGTCAACGCGCTCAATGCCTATATCACCAAAGGTCATGTTCCGCAGGATTACGTGGACTACGCCACAAAAGATGCCGACGGCATCGTCCGGCCGGATCTGCTTTTGACCATGTCCGAAGGACTCAACCGTGTGACCGCCAAAATGGAACAGCTTGGTCTGGTCATCTTAAAAGACGAAAACGGCGAGTATGTGGCAAGAGGAAATCGCAATATCAAGATCAACGGCGAAAACTTCAAGCCGCTTCTTGCAGATGCTGTCAGCAAATTAGACGATGTGACCGTCATCAACCAGTTAAACATTACCGATTATCTGGTAAACAATCATAAGATCGAAGGAGCCGTCGGTTTTTCCATTGCAGACGGTACGGCCTACGAGATCCGCGCAAAGAAAGTGCTGATTGCAACCGGAGGAGCCGCAGGACTTTACCGCCCGAACAATCCTGGCTTTTCCCGTCACAAAATGTGGTATCCGCCGTTTAACACCGGAGCCGGATATGCCATGGGAATTGAAGCCGGAGCCGAGATGACCACATTTGAGATGCGCTTTATCGCCCTGCGCTGTAAAGATACGATCGCTCCGACCGGAACGATTGCACAGGGTGTCGGAGCAAAGCAGATCAACGCACACGGAGAAGTGTATGAGACAAAATACGGTCTGACTACTTCCCAGCGTGTGTACGGAACTGTTGAAGAAAACGTACAGGGACGCGGACCATGTTATCTTCGCACCGAAGGCATCTCCGCAGAGCAGGATGAATCGCTCTTAAAAGCATACTTAAACATGGCGCCGGGACAGACACTCAAATGGGTGGAATCCGGGAAAAATCCAAGCGAACAGAACGTGGAAATCGAGGGAACCGAGCCGTACATCGTAGGTGGTCATACCGCCAGCGGTTACTGGGTAGACACCGAACGAGAGACAACGATCCACGGGCTCTATGCTGCCGGAGATGTGGCAGGCGGCTGTCCACAGAAATATGTAACCGGTGCACTGGTGGAGGGCGAGATCGCAGCCCATTCCATCGTGCAGAAATTAAACGAAGAGCAGGCGGCAGATACGACAGCCTCCGATGAGGAGATGGTTCTTGACAACAAAATTGCCGAGTATGATGCATTTCTCATAAAGCAGGATCCGGCATTTACCGTTGAGGAACTCGAGGAAGCCATGCAGAAAGTCATGGACCAGTATGCAGGCGGAATCGGAACCCATTACCAGTTCAACGAAAAGCAGCTTGCCATGGCGGAAGAAAAAATAAAGAAACTGCAGATCCTTGCAAAAGGACTTGCGGCAGCCGATATGCATGAGCTGATGTTTATCTATGAGCTGAAAGAACGCCTGACCGTGTGCTTGACTGTGATCGCACATCTGCGTGCACGCAAGGAGACACGCTGGCACAGTTTCGCGGAGAATCTGGATTATCCGGAGAAGAGTGATGCATGGCTCTGCTATGTAAACTCGAAAAAGAACGGGGACCAGATTACGATGATCCGCAGAGATCTGGTGAAAGGAGGAGAAACCTATGAGCATCGCGATTGATTCCATGAAATGCAGGGCATGTGGAAAATGTCTGGATGTCTGTCCGGGAAGCCTGATCGTGCGCGGCGAAGACAAAAAAGCCGTGATCCGGTATCCGAAGGACTGCTGGGGATGTGCCTCCTGTATCAAGGAGTGTCCGTTTGAGGCAATTTCCTATTACCTGGGTGCCGACATCGGCGGCATGGGAAGCCAGATGACCGTTCATACGGAAGGAGATCTGTTACACTGGCGAATTAAAAAAACAGATGGTACAATAGAAACAATTGTTGTGAATAAAAAGGATTCGAATAAATATTAAGGAGGAAGATCATGAGTCAATTATCTCATCTTGATGCACTCGAAGCGGAAGCAATCTACATTATCCGTGAGGTAGCGGCAGAGTGTGAAAAACCAGTAATGCTTTATTCCATAGGAAAGGACAGTTCGGTAATGCTTCATCTTGCCATGAAAGCATTTTATCCGGAGAAGCCGCCATTCCCATTTTTACATGTGAACACGACATGGAAATTCAAGGAAATGATTCAGTTCCGTGATGAGACGGCAAAGAAACTTGGGATTAACATGATCGAGTATATCAACGAGGACGGTGTAAAGCGTGGCATCAATCCGTTTGATTACGGCAGCCAGTACACCGACATCATGAAGACACAGGCATTAAAACAGGCGTTGAATAAATACGGATTTACTGCAGCATTCGGCGGCGGACGTCGTGACGAGGAAAAATCCCGTGCAAAAGAGAGAATTTTCTCTTTCCGTAATGAGAATCATGCATGGGACCCGAAGAACCAGAGACCGGAGATGTGGAAACTTTATAACTCCAAGATCAACAAGGGTGAGAGTATTCGTGTGTTCCCGATTTCCAACTGGACGGAGACGGATATCTGGGAGTACATAAAGAGAGAAAACATCGATATCGTGCCGCTGTATTTTGCAGCAAAGCGTCCGGTGATTGAGCGTGACGGACAGATTATCATGGTGGATGATGATCGTCTGAAACTTCGTCCGGGTGAGAAAATTGAATACAAGAATGTGCGTTTCCGTACCTTGGGATGCTATCCACTGACCGGTGGAATCGAATCCAACGCGACCACATTAGATGAGATTATTGACGAGACCTTGAGTGCTGTAGAGTCTGAGCGGACCACCCGTGTCATTGACAACGAGGCAGCCGGCAGCATGGAACGAAGAAAGAGGGAGGGTTATTTCTAAAATGAGCGGATTATTGAAATTTATTACCTGCGGTAGTGTAGACGATGGAAAGTCCACACTGATCGGACATATTTTATACGATTCCAAACTGCTTTACGCAGATCAGGAGAAAGCGTTGGAGCTGGATTCCAAAGTAGGAAGCCGCGGCGGCGCAATTGATTATTCCCTCCTTCTGGACGGACTGATGGCAGAGCGTGAACAGGGTATCACCATTGATGTGGCATACCGTTACTTTACAACCGAAAAGAGAAGCTTTATCGTGGCAGATACTCCGGGACATGAGGAGTACACAAGAAACATGGCAGTCGGTGCATCCTTTGCAGACCTTGCCGTTATCCTTGTGGATGCAAAGCAGGGCGTGCTCGTACAGACCAGAAGACATGCCAGAATCTGTGCACTGATGGGAATCCGTTACTTTGTATTTGCTGTAAATAAGATGGATCTTGTCGATTACAGTGAGGAGCGTTTCAAGGAGATCGTTGACCAAATTCAGAAACTTTCCAAGGAACTGCATTTAGCAAGTGTCAAGATCATTCCGGTATCTGCAACCGAGGGTGACAATGTCACCACCCATTCCGACAATATGCCATGGTACACGCAGGAGCCATTGCTTGCTTACTTAGAGAATATCGATGTGAGCGAAAAGAAGCAGGAAGAAGGCTTCTATATGCCGGTACAGCGTGTCTGCCGTCCGGATCACACGTTCCGTGGTTTCCAGGGACAGATCGAGAGTGGCGCTGTATCGGTCGGTGATACAATCGTGACTCTGCCAAGCAATGAGCATGCAAAAGTGAAGAGCATTTTAGTCGGAGATAAAGATGCACAGACTGCAGATGCAGGCCGTCCAGTTACCATCCAGCTTGACAAGGAAGTGGATGTATCCCGCGGATGTGTTCTCGCAAAAGATACGAAGCTTCCGGTCAGCAAGAAATTTACCGCAACAATCCTCTGGATGGACGATGAGGAACTGACCGTCGGCAAAGATTATCTCGTAAAACTCGGGACACGTACGATTCCGGGTATCTTAAAGAATATCCAGTACAAGATTGATGTCAACACCGGTGAATTTATTCTGGTTGGCCGCCTGCGCAAGAACGAGATTGCGGTCTGCGATCTGGTATTGCAGGAAGAGATCGTCATTGATGCTTTTGCAAAGCATAAGACATTGGGAGAACTGATCCTGATCGACCGTATTTCCAATATGACCTCCGCATGTGGTGTTGTGGAAAATCCAACGCTCGATGAGACCAAGGACTTAAAGTGTGCGTTTGCCCATGGAAATCTCAAGGCAAACGGAGATATCTTCGAGGAATATTACTATGACCTTGAGGCGATGAACGTCTTTAAGGTACAGCCTTCCGATAAAACTTACACGATCGGTGATGTGATTCCGGTCAAGGGTGAGACGTATCAGTATCCGGACAGCTTTGATGTGGTTGTTCTGCGTGAGCAGGTAGCGGTATCCATCCGTGACCAGAAGGTTACTGCAATTATTCCGCTTGCTGACTTTGCATACAACGATGTGCCTGTCATCAACGGCCGTGGATTTGCAGTTCATGTAACAAGTGCCGCAGATGTGGATGCGTTCAAGAAGGAGCTTTCCGCAGAGGGCAGGGAGATTTCTGAGAACTTCTTTAATAAGTGGGTTGATTTTGAGACTTACCGTCGTATCGTGTTTAAGGATGAGCATTGGACAGAATAATAATTTTATTATGAGAATGGAATCCCTGCTGGTTTTCACCAGCGGGGATTTTTTTTGCCGGAAAAATAAGTGGAAATAAAAGGTTGACAATAGGGTATGATTGCGGTATATTAACTATAACATATTAAACCTATTAGATAAGTATGAATTAGGGGAAATGAAATGGGATTCAACACAGAACTACTACATGGTACAAAAACCGGAGATCCGGTGACCGGAGCCACACTTACCCCGGTGTACCAGTCCAGTGCTTTCTTTCAGCCATCGGCAGAGCAGCATGAGAAGCTGTTTCACAACAAAGCTGCTGGATATTCTTACACAAGAATCAATAACCCGACCATCGCAGCATTTGAAGAACGCATGACGGTTCTGGAAAAAGGTGTGGCATCCGTTGCCTGTGCATCCGGCATGGCGGCAATTACCAATGCCCTTCTGAATATCGTAGGAAGTGGTGATGAGATCATCACAAGCACCAGCCTGTATGGAGGAACGATTGATCTTTACCACGATCTGGAAGCGTTTGGGATTACAACAATTTTTGCAGATACGAATGATCTGGAAGATCTCGAATCAAAGATCACGGATAAGACGAGAGTCATCTTCGCGGAGACGATTGGAAATCCAAAGCTGGATGTGACCGACATCCCGGCACTTGCAGGAATCGCAAAGCGGCACAATCTTCCGCTCATGATCGATAATACGGTAGCTACCGCGTTTCTCGTTCGTCCGCTCGAACTTGGCGCAGACATCGTGATCAATTCCACATCCAAATACATCAACGGCAACAGCAGTGCCATCAGTGGTGTGATCACTGATGCGGGAAGATTCAAATGGGATCTGGAGCGGTATCCGGGCATGAAAGACTATAAAAAGTTTGCAAAATTTGCCTTTACTGCAAAACTGAGAAACGGATTGTTCCGCAACATGGGAGCCTGTATGGCGCCGCAGACTGCATACTATAATCTGCTTGGTATGGAGACACTGGGGCTTCGTATGGAGCGGGCGTGTGACAACGCAATGCAGCTTGCGGCTTATCTGGAAACCATTCCGGGAATCAGCGTAAACTATCCGGGACTTGCATCGAGTCCGTGGAACGGTGTGGCAAAGCAGTTGCTGGATGGAAGATTTGGAGCAATTTTAACCATTCGCGTGGGAAGCAAGGAACGCGCTTTTGCAATCATGAATGCGCTGACCATTCCGCAGATCGTATCCAATATCGGAGATACCAAGACACTGATCGTACATCCGGAATCCACACTGGCGGCACACTCAACCGAGCAGGAAAAGATTGACGCCGCCGTATTTGATGATATGATAAGAATAAGTGTCGGTATTGAGGATATCGAAGATCTGAAGCAGGATTTTACAGCAGCAATCCAAAATACCGCCGGATAAACAAAGAAAAATACACAAGGTTTAAAGGAGAGAGTAATGGCTGTTGATTATGCTACATTGAAAAAAGGCGGATTTATGCGCCAGAAACAAAAAAATAATTTTTCCCTGCGGCTGGCTGTGGTAGGTGGAAATCTTACAGCAGAGAATTTACAGATTATCGCAAAGGTTGCAGAAAAATACGGAGACGGACACGTACATCTGACTTCCCGTCAGAGTGTGGAAATCCCATTTATCAAACTTGACGATGTAGAAGAAGTTAAGGAAGTGCTGGCAACCGGGGGATGTAAGCCGGGTGTGTGTGGACCGCGTGTCCGTACGATTACAGCCTGTCAGGGATCGGCGGTATGCCCTAGTGGAAATATTGACAGTTATGATATTGCAAAAAAACTGGATGAGCGTTATTTTGCAAGAGAACTTCCGCATAAGTTTAAATTTGGTGTAACTGGATGCCAGAACAACTGCTTAAAGGCAGAAGAAAATGATGTCGGAATCAAGGGTGCATCCATTGTGGAATGGGAGGAAGCAGCCTGCATCAACTGTGGGATCTGTGAGAAGACCTGCCGCGTGGATGCAATCAGCACCGTGGACGGAAAAATCGTTCTCGATGAGGAAAAATGTAACAACTGCGGACGCTGTGTAAAGGCCTGTCCGACCGATGCATGGAAAGCGACACCTGCATTTGAGGTATCTTTCGGTGGACTGTTTGGAAACCGCGTATACAAAGGCGAGAATTATCTTCCGCTTGTGACCTCCGAGGAACAGTTATTCCGCATTACCGATGCGGCAATCCAGTTCTTTGATGACAATGCCAATCCAGGAGAGCGTTTCCGCATGACACTCGAGAGAGTGGGACTTGATAAATTTGAAGAGAAGATAAAGGAGGCATACAATGGCTGATTTTACAATTGATGAAACTGTAGATATTACGGATGTGGTCTGCCCGATGACGTTTGTCAAGGCAAAGGTGGCCATGGAAGAGTTAGAGATCGGACAGGTGCTTTCCGTACATATGAATGATGGGGAGCCGGTGCAGAACGTACCGAGAAGTTTCAAGGAAGAGGGACAGCAGGTATTAAAGCTGATCGACAATGAAGATGGAACTTATGACCTTATTGTAAAGAAACTCGAAGAGTAGACAAGAGAGGTTAAGCGCATGGCAGCAAGAGTAAGTAAAGATAATTTTGAAGCGGAGGTTTTGCAGGCTTCTACACCGGTACTGGTGGAGTTTTATTCCGATTCCTGCATTCCGTGCAAACAGATGTCACCGATTCTTGGCGATATCGAAGATGATTATGAGGATCGCTTAAAAGTGGTCAAAGTCAATGCAAATTTTGACGGGGAACTGGCAGAACAGTATTCCGTTATGGTTTCTCCGACCATCCTGTTTTTCAAAGATGGAAAGGAAGCAGAGCGTGTGCGCGGTCTGATTAAGAAACCGGAACTGGAAGCAATTGTGAAAAAATATATTTAGGAGGAGTTACCGATGAAAGTAACAATCGCAGGAAACGTAAAAGACATCAAAGAGGGAACCACGTTGGCACAGCTCGTTGTTGACGAGAAGGTTGAAAATCCGGAATATGTGACCGTTACCGTAAACGATGATTTTGTAGAAAATCACGATCTTGCAAACGTAACATTAAAGGAAAACGATGTAGTTGAATTCTTATACTTCATGGGAGGAGGAAGCTTCTAATGGCATTTACCAATGAGCAGATGGAGCGTTACAGCCGTCACATCATCCTGCAGGAGGTTGGTGTCAAGGGTCAGAAAAAGCTCCTCAACGGAAAAGTTTTGATTATCGGTGCAGGTGGACTTGGTGCACCGGCAGCAATGTATCTTGCTGCAGCCGGTGTGGGAACCATCGGTATTGTAGACGCAGACGAAGTAGATTTATCGAACTTACAGCGTCAGATCATTCATGGAACCGCAGATGTAGGAAAAGCAAAAGTAAAATCTGCAAAAGAAACCATGAATGCAATGAACCCGGATGTAACGGTAAATACATACCGTGAGTTTGTTACTTCTGAAAATATTATGGATCTCATTAAAGATTATGATTTCATCATTGATGGAACCGATAACTTCCCGGCAAAATTCTTAATCAACGATGCCTGTGTAATGGCAAAGAAGCCATTCTCCCATGCAGGAATCATCCGTTTCAAGGGTCAGCTCATGACCTATGTTCCGGGAGAAGGACCATGCTATCGTTGTGTATTCAAGAATCCACCACCAAAGGATGCAGTTCCGACCTGTAAGCAGGCAGGGGTCATCGGCGCAATGGGCGGTGTCATCGGTTCTTTACAGGCGATGGAAGCCATCAAATATCTGATCGGTGTGGGCGATCTCTTAACCGGAAAGCTTCTGACTTTTGATGCGTTAAAGATGGAATTCCACACGATCAAACTGCCAAAGGCAGATCATAAGTGTGCAATCTGTGGCGATCATCCGACCATTACAGAACTGATCGATTACGAGCAGGTAGAGTGCCCGGATCATTGAAAGAGGTAAGGAGGAAAATTTTATGCTTACCATGAAAAAAGCAGACTATGAAAAAATCTTAGCCCATGCAAAGGAAAATCTTCCAGAAGAAGCATGTGGTTTAATTGCAGGTACCAAAGATGGTGATAAAAAAATCATTGAGAAGGTGTATCTGTTAGAAAATGTTGATCACACCAACGAGCATTTTTCTATGAATCCGAAGGATCAGCTTGCTGCTGTCAAAGATATGCGTGCAAACGGTCTGGTGCCGCTTGGCAACTGGCATTCCCATCCGGAATCGCCGTCACGTCCGTCCGAGGAAGATAAGCGTCTGGCGTATGATCCGACGGTCAATTACCTGATTCTTTCCCTGATGGATATGGATCAGCCGGTGATTAAAGCTTTTGATATTGACAAAGAGAAAAATGTGACGATCGAAGAACTGGTTATTCAGTAAAGGGTATCCGTCTGCGGATAGATTTTCTATCTGGGGTATCTCGCGTAAGCGATATCTCCTATGCAGCTTAGAAATTGTTGAATAGAAATGCTGCCTGTAACATATTGTTGTCAGGCAGCATTTTTCGGTAGTATGGTGCAAAGATTATATTTTTACATGATCAGTAACAAAAATGCCAGACCGTAATAAGTCACAACAGCCACAAGGTCATTGACGGTTGTAATGAGTGGACCGGATGCAACCGCAGGATCAATTTTTATCTTATGGAAAAACATGGGAATCACAGTACCTACGAGGCTTGAGATCACCATTGCCACGAGAAGTGAGATGCCGACGCAGCCGGAGATGCCAAATGCTCCGCTCCAGGTGTATCCCTTAAACAGGTGGATGTAGATGCCAAGCAGTGCAAGTGCCATAATACCAAGGATTCCACCATTTAAAAGACCGATTTTCATTTCTTTTACCAGTAAGAAAAGTTTTTGTTTTCCGGTGAGTGTTTCATCCATCAGGACACGGATAGTAACTGCCAGCGACTGGGTACCGACGTTCCCGGCCATGTCAAGCACAAGAGACTGGAAACAGATTACAATCGGAAGTACAGCCACAACATGCTCAAAGACACCTACAACAGAGGAAACGATCATCCCAAGGAACAGCAGGATGATGAGCCATGGGAGACGTTTTTTCATGCTTTGTGCCGTGGTTTCTTTGAGATCTTCTTCGGCGGTGAGGCCGGCCAGTTTTGCGTAGTCTTCCCCCATCTCATTGTCAACCATCTCTACGATATCTTCGGATGTAATAACACCGAGCATATGACCGTCCTGCGACAGGACAGGAATGGAATCTTCCGAATAATCCATGATTTTTTCCATGCATTCATCAATTTTTTCGTGATCGGTTACCGATGGATAGGAGTGGACGATAATATCGTCAAGCACATCATGTTTTCTTGCAATAATAAGATCTTTCAGATCAATAGCACCGGCAAATTTCAAAGATTCATCCAGTACATAAATGGTTGAAATATTGTCATTGGTCCCGGCCTGACGGACCAGTTCGCTCATTGCCTGACGGACGGAAAGTCCCTTTGGAATGCAGATGTAGTTGGTTGTCATGCAGCTTCCGATTTCGTCATCGTCATAGGAAAGCAGCATTTTTACATCTTTTATGGCTGCTTTGTCCAGGTTTTCCACGATTTCATATTTCTTTTTATCGTCGAGCGTTTCGAGGACGTCAACGGCATCATCGGAATCCATCAGGGAAACTACTTTGGCGGCATCTTTGACGGAGAGTTCGGAAAAGTAGATTTGCGGTTCATCCAGATATGCGAAGATTTCCGCAATCTTCTGTGGCTCCAGAAGCGTATAAATACGTTTCCTTTCTTTTGGAGTCATAACTGTAAGCATATCGGCAATGTCGTTTTCGTGATAATTAGATAAGCATTTTAAGATTTCATGGTCATTTTGTTTGCTTCGGATCAGCTTTGTAAGCTCTAAATATTTCTTGTTCATATGAATTCTCCTTTCCTTGTGTGTGCAGTCATCATGTGCAACAAAAGCTACATCATGCTGCGGATATGCACAATAGAAAAGGGCTCAGGTATACAGTTTTATATATTCAGGCACAAAAAAAGCACCTACCGGTGCTTTAAACATCATGAATCGGCAAAATTCATTTTCCAGTGAAAACGATAATTTTTCCAGTGAAAAAAGCATCGGTATTCAAATGTCTACTTCGCCCAAAACTATCGTTACTGTCCATGAATTTCACCTCCATTACTCAGATTTTTATGATTGTGGATTTTAATCCTTGGTTATGTTAGCATTTGAAAACTGATTTTTCAACCCCAAATCACGTAAAATTTTTGTAAAAGGAGCATATTTTGTTATTATTGGAGAAAAGAAAATAGCGCATTGTATAGGGGTATGGTAAAATAGGAAAGAATAAAAATGCCATTATTTATGAAATAGATTTTTTTGAAAATCAGGAGGAATAACATGTACGATTTAGTCATTATAGGAAGCGGTCCGGCAGGACTTTCAGCAGCAGTGTACGCAAAACGTGCCTGTCTGGATGTGGTTGTTTTAGAAAAAGAGCCGATGGGCGGCGGACAGATGATTTACACACAGGAAGTAGACAATTATCTGGGGCTGCCGGAAACCAATGGGTTTGATCTGGCGCAGAAATTTGAGCAGCATGCAAAGGCACTAGAGGTTCCGTTCATCAGCGATGAAGTGGATAACATAGAGAAAAATACAGACGGAACGTGGAAAATCACCGGTGCTTCCGGAACCGTCTATGAGACAAAAACGGTACTGCTGGCAACTGGAGCCGGACACCGGAAACTCGGGGTGCCGGGAGAAGAAACACTGGCAGGAGCCGGGGTGTCTTACTGTGCAACCTGTGATGGAGCTTTTTTCCGTAACAAGACAGTGGCGGTTGTCGGCGGTGGAGATGTGGCACTGGAAGATGCCCTGTATCTGGCCGCCGGATGTGAAAAAGTGTATCTGATTCACCGCAGACAGGAACTGCGTGGCACGCAGGTACTGCAGGAACAGGTGGAAAATGAGCCGAAGATCACCTTCCTGCCGGATACCGTGGTGAAAGAAATCTGTGGGGAGCAGACCTTTTGCATTGGTTTTATCAGTTTCGGCAAGAGATTTACCGTTATAGGTATAGGATATCTTGAACTCCCTGCCGCTGATTATGCCATCCTCGGCAGTTTTGTTAATTTTGATTGTTCCTGTTTCATAGTCCTCTTTCACCTTGTTTTTTCCTGCTTTGATTGTATATACGGTCGGATCAACTGAATAACCTGTTGGAGCCTTCAATTCCTTTGCGTAATAAGTCTTGTTTGGCAGCTTTACAGAGCCTTTTCCATTGCTGCCGATTTTGATTTTGGCAACCTTGTTTTTGCAGGATTTATCGCTGTAGATTCCATATACCGCAGTAGAATTATCAACGCTTGATTTTCCCACAAGATCACCGTTTGTATTATACTTATCTATCTCAAAAGTCACATCGGTCTTTGTGATCCTAAAAGCCGACATATTCATAGCGGTCGCTGTTTTACCGTCGGCCTTGTTATTAATTACAACGCCCTCAGAGCCGTTAGCCTCAATTCTCCAATGAGTACCGCCTGCACCTTTTCCGTCACCGACCGTTTTGGAATTGATAAGACTTTCCGAAACTCCAATTGATTTCAGATATGAAACAACATCGGAACGGCTGTCGAACTCACCCATATATATCCATGCATGGTCGATACCACTGGGGTTTTCAGCAACAACTACCGAACCGGGAGTAATATTTGAACCGTCGGCACACTCCCAATACGGACGGTCCGTGGTCTTAATATTCTGCTTTTCAACATCGACTTTTGAAGTCACACCGTCATAAGTGATTGTGCAGTTATCGCTGACTGTCAGCCAGTGATCGGTATCCACAGGAACGGGGTTGTTCCATGAAAATCCCGATGTTTTGTATCCAAGCTGCGTCAGCGTATAGTACACAAGTCCCGAACAGTCGATGCCGAGATTATTTATCGTCTGCACCGACAGAGGAGTATACTGTCCCTGATTGTATGCGTACCAGTACCCCTTATTCCCAAATGTATACGGTGTTCCGAGCAAAGTTGCCGCCTTTGCGATCACCGTATCGGAAGACGGAAACGCAGAGTTTTCGGTCGAAGTACTTGCGGCATTTGCTGTTATCGCTCCGCTCACAGATGAACCGAGCATAGAAAAAGCGCAGAGGCCTGCCATAAACCCTGCGCCAAGCTTCTTTAATATTTTGGATTTTTTAAACATAAAATGCATTTCTCCTTTGATTTTAAATTACAACACTTTACTTTTTATTACATCGTTATTTCCGGCTCAGGTTCATCCGCCATTTCCTCATCGGGAGTATTTTCTACCTCAATTTCCGTAGCCTGCATTTGCTCCAATACGATAATGGGAGTTTCAAACATTTCGGAATATTTCTTGATCTGATCATCGGTAAGTGAACAGCTGTCCCATTCGCCGTATTCGTTCATATAATTTCCTGAAACAAAGAAAGTTCCATGTACAAGAACATTTCCCACAATACGATTAGGCTGTGAACCATTAAGCAGGAATTCATCGTTGCACCAAGCAATCGCAGTTTCTTTCGGCTCAAAATATATAGGTTCGATACACCCTCCGACTATTGCCTGCATATCGTGAATATCATCGCCGATTTCCTTTTCATACGGCGCTTTTTCAGGCTCAATAACAAGTATTTTCATTTACAAAACCTCCTCATCTTCATTGCAATAATCCCACAGTGGACACTCGTTACAGTCATCA
>OHAF01001922.1_pt1 | contig 17339 bp, 19 predicted proteins | sample 1577041 | NCBI WGS metagenome assembly OHAF01 (sample SAMEA3541495, study PRJEB24748) | human gut metagenome | biome: human gut; feature: human-associated habitat; material: faeces | place: China | collected 2012
ATGCATTCCAGCAATTCCCGCCAGGAAGGATACTCTGCAATCTCCTTTCCCCGGCTTCGCAGTTACCGTCCCCACAAATATTGTTGTTCTCTGGAAGAACAGTTTCCCGCACTATAACGCAACATCTGTTTTTTCTCCGTAAAAGAGGTTAAGAGAGCCGTCTTGCCAACGCCTCTCTGTCCATACACCACCAGGATCTGACTCCCTGTTCTCTTATAATGATTTTCCAAAAAAGCTGTTTCCTGTTCCCTTCCAGTCAGCATGGCAGCCTCTTTCTTTCTGACCCAGCAGATCAGTACATCTTCTGCAACAGTTGTTCGATCTCTTCCTGTGACAACGGCTTTCCAAACAGATATCCCTGAATGATATCACACCCGATGACCCGCAGATATTTATACTGCTGTTCTTCCTCCACGCCTTCCGCAATGGACTCAAATCCCAGGGATTTCACCATACTTACAATAGACTCCGTAATAATCCGGGTCGCAGAATCCGTCAGCAGCGTGTCGGTAAATGATTTATCAATCTTCAGCGTATTGATAGGCAGCTTCTTTAAGTAAGACAGGGAAGAAAATCTGCTGTTAAGAAGTCTACAGCACCTGCACTTCAGAGAGGTTACAACTCTTTACAGAAGAAGCCAACCAATACTTCTTCCCCGCAGAAGAGAGGTGTATGTACTGCTGTTAAGACAGCTACTCCTAAGAAACCTAACTCAGCTCTTAGAAAGATCGCCAGAGTACGTCTTTCCAACGGAATCGAGGTTACAAGCTATATCCCGGGTGAGGGACATAACTTACAGGAGCACAGCGTTGTTCTGATCCGTGGTGGTCGTGTTAAGGATTTACCAGGTACAAGATATCACATTATCCGTGGTACACTTGATACTGCCGGTGTCGCTAACAGAAAGCAGGCTCGTTCCAAGTACGGCGCTAAGAGACCAAAGGCTGCAAAATAGTAGCGTAGAGTTACTGTAATTCAGCGAACCAATAGTATCACATGGTAAGTGTTGGAATTGTTTCACACAGAGATATATTTCCGCACGAACACGAAGGGGCAGATACCTGCCACTACATTGTGAGTACCGTTGAATTAATCGAAATGAAGTCCTCCGGATCCAGAGACTGGAGACCGGGCAATGCAGACAGAGTTCTGTATAGTAAATTATGATTAAGGAGGGAAGAACCGTGCCACGTAAAGGACATACTCAGAAAAGAGACGTATTAGCAGATCCAATGTACAATAACAAAGTGGTTACCAAGCTTGTCAATAACATCATGTTAGACGGTAAGAAGGGTGTAGCACAGAAGATTGTATACGGAGCTTTCAAGAGAGTAGAGGAGAAGGCTGAGAAGCCGGCTCTCGAGGTATTTGAAGAGGCCATGAACAATGTTATGCCAGTTCTTGAGGTAAAGGCAAGACGTATCGGTGGTGCTACTTATCAGGTGCCGATCGAGGTCAGACCAGACCGTCGTCAGGCTTTAGCACTTCGCTGGTTGACAACATACTCCCGTAACCGCGGTGAGAAGACCATGGAAGAGAGACTTGCTAATGAGATCTTAGATGCAGCTAACAACACAGGTGCATCCGTTAAGAAGAAAGAAGATATGCACAAAATGGCAGAGGCAAACAAAGCGTTTGCTCACTACCGTTTCTAATTTAGGGAGGAAATACCTTGGCTGGAAGAGAATATCCATTAGAGAGAACCAGAAACATTGGTATTATGGCTCATATCGATGCGGGTAAGACCACATTGACCGAGCGTATTCTGTACTATACCGGTGTTAACTATAAGATTGGTGATACTCACGAGGGTACTGCTACCATGGACTGGATGGAGCAGGAGCAGGAGAGAGGTATCACCATTACATCAGCCGCTACGACCTGCCATTGGACTCTGGAAGAGTTCACAAAGCCGAAGCCGGGTGCTCTGGAGCATCGTATCAACATCATTGATACCCCAGGACACGTTGACTTTACGGTTGAGGTAGAGCGTTCACTCCGTGTACTGGACGGCGCTGTCGGCGTCTTCTGTGCAAAGGGTGGTGTTGAGCCTCAGTCAGAGAATGTATGGCGTCAGGCTGATACCTACAACGTACCGCGTATGGCATTCATCAACAAGATGGATATCTTAGGTGCGAACTTCTACGGCGCTGTTGATCAGATCCGTACAAGATTAGGTAAGAACGCAATCGTTCTTCAGCTGCCGATCGGCAAGGAAGATGATTTCAAGGGAATCATCGACCTGTTCGAGATGAAGGCATATATCTACAACGACGATAAGGGTGATGATATCACCGTTACCGATGATCTTGGAGATATGAAGGATGACGCAGAGCTTTACCGCAGCGAGCTGGTAGAGAAGATCTGCGAGCTGGACGATGACCTTATGATGATGTACCTCGAGGGTGAAGAGCCATCCGTTGAGGAGATGAAGAAGGTCTTAAGAAAAGCTACCTGTGAGTGTACTGCAGTACCTGTATGCTGCGGATCTGCTTACAGAAACAAGGGAGTGCAGAAGCTGATCGATGCAATCATCGAGTACATGCCGGCTCCGACCGACATCCCGCCTATCAATGGTGTTGACTTAGATGGCAATGAGGTAGTAAGACACTCTTCCGATGAAGAGCCGTTCTCTGCACTTGCATTTAAGATCATGGCTGACCCGTTTGTAGGAAAGCTTGCATTCTTCCGTGTATATTCCGGTACTATGAACTCCGGTTCTTATGTACTGAACGCAACAAAAGACAAAAAAGAGCGTGTTGGACGTATATTACAGATGCATGCCAACAAGCGTCAGGAGCTGGAGAAAGTTTACTCCGGAGATATCGCTGCAGCCGTTGGATTCAAGTTCACAACGACAGGTGATACCATCTGTGATGAGCAGCATCCGGTAATCTTAGAGTCCATGGAGTTCCCGGAGCCGGTTATCGAGCTCGCAATCGAGCCGAAGACCAAGGCTGGACAGGGTAAGATGGGTGAGGCTCTTGCAAAACTTGCAGAAGAGGATCCTACATTCCGTGCTCATACAGATCAGGAAACTGGTCAGACAATCATCGCTGGTATGGGTGAGCTCCACCTGGAGATCATCGTAGACCGTCTGCTTCGTGAGTTCAAGGTTGAGGCGAACGTTGGTGCACCTCAGGTTGCTTACAAAGAGACATTTACAAAGCCGGTTGATGTTGAATACAAATATGCAAAGCAGTCCGGTGGACGTGGTCAGTACGGACACTGTAAAGTGAAGTTTGACCCGATGGATCCGAACGGTGAAGAGACATTCAAGTTTGAGTCTACCGTAGTCGGCGGTGCGATTCCGAAGGAGTACATCCCGGCAATCGGCGAAGGTATCGAGGAAGCTGCTCAGGCAGGTATCCTTGGTGGATTCCCGGTACTCGGTGTTCATGCGAACGTATACGATGGATCTTACCATGAGGTCGATTCCTCCGAGATGGCATTCCACATTGCCGGATCTATGGCATTCAAGGAAGCTATGCACAAGGCAAACCCGGTATTACTCGAGCCGATCATGAAGGTTGAGGTTACAATGCCTGAGGAGTACATGGGTGATGTTATCGGTGATATCAACTCCCGTCGTGGACGTATCGAGGGTATGGATGATATCGGCGGCGGTAAGCTTGTAAAGGCATATGTACCGCTTGCAGAGATGTTCGGTTATTCTACAGACCTGCGTTCTAAGACACAGGGACGTGGTAACTACTCGATGTTCTTCGAGAAGTACGAGCAGGTACCGAAGAGTGTACAGGAGAAGGTATTGGCTGACAAGTCCAAATAAGCTTTCCGTATGCAGTTTGTAAAAATCCCGGATTTTCCCATAAACAGGGGAAATCCGGTAAGAAATAGCTTGAAAAACCGCTGATTATTTTATATAATCAGAGTTAGCCGAGTTATTCTTATATAATAACTATAGCCCGCAAGGGGCATCATTTTAAGGAGGATATTCAAAATGGCAAAAGCTAAGTTTGAAAGAACAAAACCACATTGTAATATCGGTACCATTGGACACGTTGACCATGGTAAAACAACTTTAACAGCAGCTATCTCCAAAGTATTAGCTGCAAGAGTTGCTGGTAACACAGCTACAGATTTCGAGAACATCGATAAGGCTCCGGAAGAGAGAGAGCGTGGTATCACAATTTCTACCGCTCACATCGAGTACGAGACAGAGAAGAGACATTACGCACACGTTGACTGCCCAGGCCATGCTGACTATGTAAAGAACATGATCACTGGTGCTGCACAGATGGATGGTGCTATCCTCGTAGTAGCTGCTACCGACGGTGTTATGGCTCAGACAAAGGAGCACATCTTACTTTCCCGTCAGGTAGGTGTACCTTACATCGTTGTTTTCTTAAACAAGTGCGATATGGTAGACGATCCGGAGCTCATCGAGTTAGTAGAGATGGAAGTTACCGAGCAGCTTGAGGAGTACGGCTTCGAGGGATGCCCGATCATCCAGGGTTCTGCTCTTAAGGCTCTTGAGGATCCAATGGGCGAGTGGGGCGACAAGATCATGGAGCTCATGAACACAGTTGATGAGTACATTCCGGATCCGCAGCGTGACACAGATAAGCCATTCCTTATGCCAGTCGAGGACGTATTCACAATCACAGGTCGTGGTACAGTTGCTACCGGACGTGTTGAGAGAGGTACATTACATCTGAATGATAACCTTGAGATCCTTGGTGTTAAGGATGATGTTCAGACAACCGTTGTAACCGGTATCGAGATGTTCCGTAAGCAGTTAGACGAGGCTCAGGCTGGTGATAACATCGGTGCATTACTTCGTGGTATCAACCGTGACCAGATCGTTCGTGGACAGGTTCTTGCTAAGCCGGGTACTGTTACCTGCCATCACAAGTTCACAGCTCAGGTTTACGTTCTGACAAAGGACGAGGGTGGTCGTCATACTCCGTTCTTCAACAACTATCGTCCGCAGTTCTACTTCAGAACAACAGACGTAACAGGTGTTTGCAACCTTCCGGCTGGTACAGAGATGTGCATGCCTGGTGATAACATCGAGATGACTATCGAGTTAATTCACCCGGTAGCTATGGAGCAGGGTCTTACATTCGCTATCCGTGAGGGTGGTAGAACTGTAGGTTCAGGCCGTGTTGCTACTGTCATCGAGTAATTTCGATAAGCAATGAGATAAACGCGTGAAAGCGCGTAATAAACAGCCACTGCAAGCTTGCTTGTAAGTGGCTGTTTTTGCGTGCTTGCAGGCATTTAGCGAATGCCCCGACCGAGATGAAGCGAAGCGGAATCGAGGGCGTGCATTGTGGTCTATATAAATATATTGAGTACCGTAGGGTACATTGTGCCCAAATGTAAGATGCCCCCAGAAACCTTGTGTTTCTGGGGCTTTTCTGTTGTCTGGAAAAGACAAATAAAGTGGAAAAGAATAATGAATGACAAAGAAAAGCGGTTGCCGGGAGAGTATCCTGACAACCGTTTGTGATAACAGAATGATAACAAAATCTTAATTGTTGTTTTTAGAAGAATAAAAGGTTTTAACTTCAGATACGAATGTACGCATCAGTGCAAATGCACTTTTGGCTTCAATTAGGGTTGGAGTGTAGTTGTTTTGAGCAGCTTTTAGTATATGAATATTATTTCTTGAATCATAAAGGAAATCAAAACTTATTTTGGTAGCAGATGATATAATGTTATGTTCTACCGCGAATTCTGTTTTATGATCAATACGTTCTCTTTTAATGTCGGCTTTTATCTTTTTCTCTTTGCATAGATAAACATTTTTATCTTCAAAAGTAATTTTGGTTGATGTTGAAAGGGCATTTTGACATTTAATCATCTGTGTTACAGCATATTTTTCTTCAAATTCCGATTTATAAAAAGTTTCTATGGCTGCCTGAAGGACAGCTTCACAGATAGAAGCATATTGTATAATTTGGAATCTAACAATTGCTCTATGTTTTGCTATTGGTAATCTCAATCCATTCATAAGTTTATAAAGGAATCGTGCCTGGTAGTAAGCCTCGCCAAGGTATTTTTGTAATTTGGGATTTCCTAAAAAAGAAAAATAGTCAGTAAACCAATCAATAGGATATGTTGTTGAGCCAGATTTAAATTGTTCGTCTGGTACTAAATCACGATTACAAAATCCAATAACTTGTGTAATAATTTTTTTGTCTAATGCCATATAAATCCACTCCTTTTAAATAAGATTTTGGGTTTTGACAGTTGTTGAATGACTTTTTCTGACTATAGTATGGCATCCTATCGTGGTTCCCATAGCACGTAATTTCCATTCTTCTTGGGTAGCATTCAGCTTATTCAGTTCTTCCTGCCTTTTAGTTTCATCTTTAATATCTAAGATTTGAGCTTTTTCCTTTTCATAGACATTTTTAAAATGACACCATTTCTTAAAAAGTCCTGCATTGTAGAATTATCAAAAGTCATAGCAATCTTCTGATTTACAATATCATCAAGTGAAAGATTTACAGAATCATCAATTGCAAACAGAAGAGAGAGTACATCTCCGACGGTTTCAATATTAAAATCCAGAAATACACTGACATTTAATCCCAGTGCGGTTGCAATCTTTTCTAACTGATCCGGCTTTGGATTCCGGATTCCCAGTTCATATTTTCTTATCGTACCTACATTAATGCCGGACAGCTCGGCTAACTGTATCTGACTGTATCCTCTGAATTCCCTGTATGCTCGGATTTTCTTACCTATCATGATGCTGCCTCCTTGATTATATTTGTGATTCTATTTTATTACAAAAGTGAATGATACGAAAGCGGTTGATTTTTAAATCTGTTGAAAAGATGATTTGGAATATAAAAATCAAATTCGCAAAAAGTTATTGACAAAGTCATAAAAGTGACTGAAAAGGAGGACGATATGAGCACTAATTATATGATGACAGTAGATGATGTCATGAAAAAACTTGGTGTAAAACGCAGCAAGGCATGGGCTGGGGAAAATGTCAGATGAAAAATCAGCAACGTAAGAAAAATAAAACAAAGAACAGAGTAATTGGAGTTGTAAGGATATGAAAAAGCATATTTATGCTGAAAAGAACGGATTAAGTTATACACTGCATGGAGATTATTATCTGCCGGATTTGGAGATTAACGAGGACGAACCGACATATGGGAAATATGGAATGTTGCGAAAACAGTTTCTGAAAGAACACAGACCGGCAAGATATCAGTATTTACTGATGACCGGGAAGCTGACAGAGCATCTGAATGCAGTAGATCAGGAAGCCAGAGAACAGGTAGAGATATTGATGAAACAGATGTCAAAACAGCTGGTGGTCACCGAGGAGTTGAAGAGTAAAAATCAAATGGAGTGGGTTGGGAAGATGAATAATATAAAGAGTGTGGCGGAAGAGATTGTTCTGAAAATTATATATTCATAGCAATAAAAAATTGAAAGAAGAAAGTAGAAAGCAGTCGAAAGTATGTTCGTATTTTTGCTTGCTTTTTAGGTTACACTGGAGTATAATAGGGAAAAAACAGGTATAAATATATTCCCAGGAGTGATGAGCTATGAGACAGGTACATATAAGAGTAGATGACGAACTGTATAATGAATTGAATTTGTATTCAGAAAAAAATGAATTAAGTATGCAGGATTGTGTCAGAGAAGCGGTAGCATATTATATGAGTGATGTGAAAAAAAAGAAGAATACAGGAAAAAAGAAAAAATTTACATTTATTGATCTTTTTGCAGGGATTGGTGGTATGCGTATTGCATTTGACCGGGCCGGCGGTCAATGTGTTTATTCAAGTGAATGGAACAAATACAGTCAGCAGACTTATTTTGCAAACTTTGGAGAACAGCCGGAAGGAGATATTACAAAAGTTAATGCTGCAGATATCCCAGATCATGATATTCTGGTTGCGGGATTTCCGTGTCAGCCTTTTTCGATAGCTGGGGTATCAAAGAAAAACAGTATGGGAAGAGCCACCGGATTTGAGGATAAAACACAGGGCACATTGTTTTTTGATGTCTGCAGGATATTGAAAGAAAAAAGACCTAAGGCATTTATGCTTGAAAATGTTAAAAATCTATGTAGCCATGATAAAGGAAGAACTTTTCAGGTAATCAGAGAGTCACTGGATGAGTTAGGCTATGAAATTTTCTATAAAGTTCTGGATGGACAAAATTATGTTCCTCAGCACAGGGAGAGAATATTAATTGTAGGATTTGACAGAGAACGCTATGGAGAGAAAATTGATTTTGAGTTTAATCTTACACCACATGTTCCAAAACTCGTTATGAGAGATATTCTTGATGAAGAGGTTGCGGATAAATACACATTGTCTGATAAATTGTGGACATATCTGCAGAATTACGCAGCAAAGCATCGGGCAGCCGGTAACGGATTTGGATATGGAATAGCTCCTCTGGATGGAGTGTCTAGGACATTGAGTGCCAGGTATTACAAAGATGGATCGGAAGTGCTTATTGCGCAGGAAGGAAAGAATCCGAGAAGGCTGACTCCAAGAGAATGTGCAAGATTGCAGGGTTTCCCGGATACATTTAAGATTCCTGTTTCGGATACACAGGCATATAAGCAATTTGGAAATTCGGTAGTTGTTCCATTAATGGGAGAAGTTGCAAAACTAATTGTAGATGAAATTGGCAGATTGGATAAAGAAGGTGCGGAATGGAAACAGGTTATTTAAATAAATACTTTTCCGGTGTGATTGTAAAAAAATTATCTGAAGTTGAAGCTAATATTGAAAGTAGTAATCAGCATGAACTTAATGGAAATAAAGCCATGCGACAGATATTGGGAACAGATATCCAAAGAAGAGAGTTTGACACGACATTTTTATATATGGAAGATGATTTTACTATAGATGCATCCGGAAAGATGACGTGGTATGATTCAAGGTACAATAATCCAAAAAGAACAGAATGGAGATTTTACTTTCCAACGACAGAAGTATCAAAACGTGCAAAAGCCGGAGACAGCCTTTTTATATGCAAAAGAACAGATGATACCTTACTTATTATCATTGCCAAGAAAGACAGTACAATAGAAAATCAGTTATATTGGTTATTTGATTTGAACGAGGAAGATGCAGACAGATTTATTGGAAAAACTGAATTTAGCAGTGGAGATAAACAAATTGAATTCGCGGTCAGAATGATTTTAGAACAAATAGGAATTGAATATGAAGACCGAAGTATAGAATCTTATCTTGAACCAATGTTAATTGAATTTCATGGAAGTTTTCCAACGACAAGGGAATTTTCTGCATATGCAAGAAATACAATCACGGATGCAGATCCTGTAGAAAATCCAGATGATACTTTACTTAAATGGGTGAACCGGGAGGAAGCATTATTCAAGTTGCTGGAACAATATCTGATAAAAGAGCGAATTCAGCAGGGATTTAAGGTGGGGGAAGATGTTGATGTGGATGCATTTATTCAATTCTCGCTTTCTGTGCAAAACAGAAGAAAAAGCAGAGCAGGATTATCTTTGGAGAATCATATAGAAGCATTGTTAAAAGAACAGAAAATTATATATTCACATACACCAGTTACTGAAGATAAATCGAAGCCGGATTTTATTTTCCCGAATATAGAAGCATATAGAGATAAAACATATCCGGAAATAGAATTGACAATGTTAGGAGCTAAAAGTACATGTAAAGACAGATGGCGACAGGTATTGTCTGAAGCAGAGCGAATAGAACGCAAACACTTGCTGACACTTGAATCGGCAATAAGTGAAAATCAGACTAATGAAATGATTAATAAAAAATTACAACTGGTGTTGCCATTGCCAATTCATGAAACATATACGTTGAAACAACGAGCTTGGCTCTATTCTGTAAAAATGTTTTTGGAAGAAGTGAAAGAAAAACAGAAATTTTATGAGAGAAAGCAGATATAATCATGGATATAAAGAGTTCGGAAGAACGTAGCAAAAACATGGCAGCGATACATTCAAAGAACACGAAGCCGGAAATATATCTGAGAAAATTATTGTTTGCCAGAGGATACAGATATGGTGTGAATTCAAAAAGTGTACCGGGACATCCGGATATATACATGAAAAAATATAATACAGCAATTTTTGTACATGGGTGTTTCTGGCACAGACATGAAGAATGTAAATATGCTTACATGCCAAAATCGAGGATAGAATTCTGGCAGAAAAAGTTTGACGCAAATATAAAGAGGGATGAATGTGTTCGAAAAGAATTGATGCGTAAAAAAGTCAAAGTAGTAATTGTGTGGGAATGCACAATAAAGAAAATGAAAAAAGATGAAGAATTCCGAGAAGATAAATTGCATCAACTGGAGGATTATTTGCAGAATGAACAATATAGCTTGGAGATTTGAACAATAATTTCAGTGATTAGTGTAACTTGTTTTAATCGGAAAAGAATGATATACTGATAATTATCAGCACTCAACAAAAGAGAGTGCTAAGGAAGGGGCGCGGAAAATGAGTTTGCAGACATATTTTAAAGAATTTAACAAAGTGATAAAAATGGATTATGACGTTAAAAGTGAACTGAAAGAAAAAAGAGATATTTTATTAGGTATATTAAGAAATGATGACGATATGCCTGCATTTGATGAGTACAATCAGGGGAGTTATAGTATGCATCTGGGGGTTGAACCACTGGATAAAGAATATGATATAGATGTAGGTTTACGTTTTCATGTTAATCGTGATGATTATGAACCAATGGACATGAAAGAGAAAATAAGAGATCTGTTAAAAAATCATACTGAGTATGGCGCAAAAATAAAAAAACCATGTGTGACAGTAACATACAAGAAAGATGGCGAAGCTGCATATCATGTGGATTTAGTTACTTACGTTTATGAAGACAAAGATGATTCTGACAGTCAGTTATATCTTGCACGTGGAAAAAACAGGGATTCAGAAGAAACATGCTGGGAGAAATCTGATCCGGTCGGGCTTGTAGAATATGTTAATGATAAATATAAAGGTGATGATAACAAAGAAGATCGCGAACAATTTCGCAGAGTAGTAAGATATATAAAACGTTGGAAAAATAAGAAATTCAGTAGTTCGGGAAATGCAGAACCACCAAGCATAGCAATTACGTTAATTGCTGTAGATCATTTTGAAGCTTCAAAAAAATATGATTATATAGAAGAAAAATATTGTTATGATGATTTACAGGCTGTGATTAGTTTTGCAAAAGAAATTCAAAAGCTGTTTGTGTTTAAAGAAGTGAATGAAAATGGACGATTAATGTATACTATAGAATACAATTTGCCTTCTTCATTGAACTTTGAATCCGATGTTAATCTCTTCAGAAAGATGTCAGATAATTATATGACAGATTTTAAAGAAAAGATTGATGATTTGGTTGATGATCTGGAAGCTGTAAAAAGTGAAACAGATGAAGTGGAACAGTGTAAGATGCTGAGTAAAATTTTTGGAGATGATTTCCCGATTCCGGAAAAGAAAAATGCAGCCAAAAAACAAATGAATTTTATACCTTCAACAAGTGCATCAGGAGTAGATTAAGATGTTTTCACCAGAAGAACTCAAACGAATCTTACAGGAAAGTGATGTTATAAAAAATGTAAGCATTATAAAAGAGGCTAAATTATTTGAAAATGTCTATCAGACAGTTTTGCAGGGAGAACTGGTAATAAATGAAAGAGAATCGTTTGTTGTATATATAGCAGTTCCGGAAAAATGGTATAGAGATTTAGTGGATATATATGTTGCAGATTATAATGAACTTGCTTATATGCCGCATATAGATAATAAAGGAAAACTGTGTTTGTTTGAAACGGAAGGTATTTTGATAGATCAGAATTTACCTGGAATTATGATGCAATCATTATTGCGTGCACAGACAATTTTGAAACAAGGTTTTTCTGGAGAAAATAAAAACGATTTTATAAATGAATTTGAATTATACTGGGCTCAACTGAAAGATTGCAGAATTGCACATTTGGCAGTGGAAACAGATAGAAAAAATCGTATCGTAAAAGGGGGCATTAAAAAAAGTTCCAAAAGGAAAAAAGAAAAACAGATAGAGTATATAAAGAGATGCAAAAAAGCACCGATTTATATTGGAGAAAATGTTGAAAGTTTAAAACGTTGGAATCTGGAAAAAACGCCGGTCATGAATATAGCATATTTTGTAATATATTCTGAAAAATATATTTTTCCACCGGACATAAGAAAAAAACTGTCGATAGATTATTTGAATGCTCTTTTACATTTTGTGTCGGAGGGAGAACTTGCTTCAATTATGCCACGTTCTCGACAAGATAGAATTGTTGTGTTTGAAATTCATCAGCCATCAGGACAGACACATCTTGTAGGAATGTATATAAAAGGTGGCATGTTAAAAGAGACTTCTCTGGAAAAAGTAGAAGAACTGCAGCCGTTGCTTATGGAAAGAGCTGATAAAAAGTTTTTGATGAAGCGTGTAACAGAACAGGACAGCGAAAACTATAAAAACAGAATACTTATAATAGGCTGCGGTTCGATTGGTGGACATGTTATATGCGAGCTCGCAAAAGCAGGATATGAGGATCTTACTATTGTTGATTATGAGAAGTTGACGGAAGAAAATATATTCAGGCATGTGTTGGGAATGGAATATGTTAATCGTTACAAGTGCGAAGCTTTGAACACATATATACAAAAAAATATTCCGGAAGTAAAGATAACGACGTTGGCGGAAAAAATTGAAGATGCAATTACAGAAGAAGATATTAATTTTGAAGACTATAATCTGATTATCTCAGCGGCAGGAAATCATAATTTAAATCGTTGGATTAATTCATGGATACAAAATAACAAAATCAAAGTGCCGGTTGTTTATTTGTGGAATGAAGTATATGGTATTGGAAATCATGCTGCATATATAAAATATGGAAATTGTGGATGTTATGAATGTTTTTTTGACCGGGATGAAGAAACAGGAGAACTATATGACAAAACATCGTACTGCATGAGGGGACAGATTATAACGGAAAGTGCGGGAGGGTGTGGAAAGACTTACGTGCCATATGGAAATTTGGTTTCACTAAAAACAATGTTACTTTGTTTAAAGATGGTCAAAAATATTTTTGAAGAAAATCTCGATGACAATTTACTGATATCTTTAAAAGGAGATAGTGACTATCTGGAAAAACATAATCTGGAAACATCTGGACGATATTTGCGACAACAAGAACAGATTAAAATATTGACTGGTAAGCAATTTGTAAATATTAATTGTGGTGTATGTAATGATTGTAACGGAAAGTAAAAACAGAAAAATAAAGATATGCGATCAAATATTGGAAGAAATATATAGTCAGATCCAGAAGAATGATTATGATCCAGAGAAAGGGGGAATTATAGTCGGACGGGAAAATCTGAATAATGAAAATATAATTCTTGAGTATATATCTAAACCATTAAAAAATGATATATGTACCAGAACCAGATATACCAGAAAAGATGAAGGGCATTTAAAATATTTTGAAAAATTGTATTATGAAAATAATGGTGTGTATGCATATTGGGGGGAATGGCATACACATCCGGAAGATATACCACATTATTCAATTATAGATTTAAAAAATTGGAAACGTATTGGTAAAGAAGATCCTAAATGGATACAATATCATATCATTGCCGGACGTAAAGCATTCAGCATATGGAGAATGCAAAAAGGAAAGCTTTGCCCGAAAAAAATATGTGAGGTAAAATGGAATGAAATCAGTTTATGAATGGTTTAAAAATAATATCAGACCAATATTGCAATTTTTGTTGCTTGGCGGTGTGTTCTTTGCTCCGAGAATCTTCAAAATTACAGAGTTAATAAAGGATCCGCCTAAGTTGGAAGCATCACAAAAAATATGTGATTATGTTTTTTACTTTGCCTGGAAAGGTGGAGATTGGGCAATTGGTGTTTTCTTTTTTATAGTAGTCTTGTTTATAATTAGAAAATGGAATAAAACAGCTATGTTTAATAAAGGAAACTATTACAAAAAATACATGTATGGATGGTATTTGATATGTTCAAGTATATTGGGATATAAGGAATGTAATCTTATTCAGGTACCGATATATATGCAATTTAAACTGGTGTTAAATGACACATTTGAAAAATATAATTGTGGAGAGTTTGATAAAAAGGAAAATGATATTGTTTCAGTAAATAAATCAAATTTTTCGAGTACAACAGATGAAGTGAATATAATGATTTCTGATACATATCCGCTTTCACTGAACCAATTACCGGACATAAAGAAAAATTTACCAACATTATTAATATCGCGTAATAATACTAATGATTTTAATAGATATGATAGTCCTAAATTGGTAGGGCGTGTTGTTAATGAAGTCAGGAACTTAAATAATAATATAAAAAAAGTAAATGTTTATGCTACAACTAACCCATTAAATACAAAGAATATTGCCAGCAGTGCTTTCAAACTTGGAGGAAGAGATAATTTTGATGAAGTAAGAGTTTTCCAGCAAGATAGGGATGGAATAAGAAAATTTAATAATAAGGGAATTGTCGTTTATAAAAGATAAGTCAGTGATAACACCATGATAACAAAATCTCCCAAAACCACACGGACACAGTGGAAAATTCGGATTTTTCCCCACAAAATGAACGGAAAATAACCATTTATCCTCTGCAACACGCCATTCTGATACCGTGAGGGTGGTAGAACTGTAGGTTCAGGCCGTGTTGCTACTGTCATCGAGTAATTAAATATTATTCAGTAAATTTAAGGCTCCCAGGGTTTTCCTTGGGAGCCTTTTTCACATTAAAGTGGGAAACTGTAGCTGCCGGGACCTGGATCGGCGGTTGCCGGAGAAGGAAACTGTAGCTGCCTGAGTTGAGGATAACCGGTCATGAAACCGAGAGACCGAGGGCAAGAGGCACTCGACGGAGCGTAGAATCCGCACAAATTCACCATATTCTACGCTGCGTGTGTGTGAAAGCCGTGGTAGCGGGAACATAATGAGACCAGAAAGGAGGAAGACATGGACCAGATTAAGACAGGAAAATTTATTGCAGATGAGAGAAAGAAAAAGGGTTACACGCAGAGACAGCTGGCGGAGCAGCTGGGAATCAGTGATAAGACGATCTCAAAATGGGAGCGCGGAAATGGTTTCCCGGAGATTTCACTGCTGCTGCCGTTATGCAACGAACTGGATCTATCTGTAAACGAATTGTTGACAGGAGAACGGATTTCCGAGACAGAGTATCGGGAGAAAGCGGAGGAGAATATGGTGAATTTAGTGAAAGAAGCACAGGAAAGCAAGAAGAAAATTATTTTATCCGGAATGGTATCGGCGCTTGTGATTATCGCAGCTACGCCAATGTTTGTGGTAGCGGGAGCTTTTCCGATGGAGGACTGGATGCGGATTGCGCTGATTGCAGTCGGCATAGTTGTCATTGTGATCGGCATTGCGATTGCATGCATTCTTGATCGTGATGCAGGAGCTTATGAGTGCCCGGAGTGTAAGACGCGGTTTGTGCCTGAGATGGGTGCTTATGTTATGGGACCGCACACGCTGACCAGGAGGAAGCTGGTATGCCCGCATTGCGGAGCGCACCGATACTGTAAAAAGGTGTTGACGAGATAAAAAATATATCTGAAAATATAGGTAGAAACCCAAAGAAGGTATGCCTATGATTACATTAAACGATTATCTCTACTCCGGAGACACCGTCTTAAAAATTTTGAAAAAATACACCGAAGACCTGCGGCAGTCCGCAGCGCAGACCGGGAATGAAGTGGATGTCAGGCACTGTGAATTTCTGTCGCAGATTATGGAATTGCTTGAGCACAATGATTTCCTGACGGCACAGTCGCAGAAGATCCGGGAATTTTATAAATATATGGCGCGGGAATATCCCTACCTGTCCTTCACGTTCAAAGGAAGGATCAAGTCTTTGATCCGTGCGGAGGCGAAGTTCAACGGTTATGTGGTGGAGTACATCTATGACTACTATACGAAGAACGGAACGTATCCGCCAGTGCCGGAATTGCAGGAACGCTTGAACTGCTTCCGGGATCTGATTGCGTACCGGATTGTCATCTCGATGCCGAAGTGCCATCTTAAGAATCCGGAGGACGGAGAGCGGGAGGAGATCCGATATCTGTATGAGACCGCCAATGTGCTTAAGGGATTTCTGGAGGAGCGCGGGTTTACGGCGGAGCCCGCCGGAGGTGTGAAGGAGAGCGACTCCCCGCTGCTTTCGGATGCGGTGCGCCCGTATTACCGCGATTATATCGCGCATGTGGACCCGGACGGCTACCGCTCCCTGCATATTACGTTTTTTGATAACAGCGCGAAGTGCTACATGGAGATGCAGCTTCGGACGAAGCGGATGGACGATATTGCAGAGATCGGACCCGCCAATCATCTGGGGTATGAGAAAAAGCAGGAGAGCGACCGGGCGAGAAGGGACGCCATCCCCGAGGGGGAATGTGTCTACTTTGATGAAGCCTACGAGCGCTGCCGGAGACTGCACGAACTCGAGCTTGCAAAGCTGGACGTCAATATGTTTGCGGCAATCGACAACAGCCTCATCAATGACGGGTGCGGGCTGTACCGCGGCCGGCTGATTCTTCCGTATGAGCACCTGTCGCGTTTTCAGAATGATCTGATTGACTAGGAGAAGGCACCGACCGTTTTTTCTGTATTTATGTGAAAGATTCTGTGGCGGATGATTGACGAATGGAGCCAGGCAGAGTATGATAGGAAGATAGGAATGTGTACACATTCTATCAGAGAACACAGAAATAAGGGGAAATGAACATGGGGACAAAACAGTATGAGAGGATCTTTCAGATTCTGGGTGCTGTGCTGCTCGCCGCAGTGGTTGTGGGAGTGATCGCTGTATGTTTTGGCAACGGAGCGAGGAGTGGAGTCAAGAGAGAGATCGGAGCGTCCGACTATTATTCGCAGGAGGAGATCAGTGCGGCGATGGATACCGCGCAGGAGTATTTCGACGATCATTTTCCGGGATGTGTGATGACGGCTTTCCGGTATGACGAGGAGAGCGTGCGGGAAGCAGAGCCGGAATGGGCAGATCAGTATCAGGCAGATCAGGCAATTGTTCTTCTGTCAGATTTTCAGACGGACAAGCACGGCGGAGACGGAAGCCTCAATGCAAACGCAATCTATACGGACTGGCAGTGGGTGCTGGTGCGCTCCGGAAACGGTGACTGGACATTAAAGACATGCGGGTATTAACCTGCATGTCTTTTTATATTTCATAGGAAATTACATCCTATGGATGAAAAGGCCCTCCGGGCAGGATCGCACTGCGTCGGAGTGGAATTATGTCGCTAGAGCAACC
>OHAF01001926.1_pt1 | contig 17313 bp, 14 predicted proteins | sample 1577041 | NCBI WGS metagenome assembly OHAF01 (sample SAMEA3541495, study PRJEB24748) | human gut metagenome | biome: human gut; feature: human-associated habitat; material: faeces | place: China | collected 2012
CACGTGGAGAATTTTTATTTCCTCCGTGGGGATTTAGAAATCTCCACGTGGAGATCTACCCCTTCTAAGGGAAAGTCTTATCGGGGCATAAGAAATCCTGTCGATCACATGTCAGTGCAGATCCCTTTCAGCACCCAAAAATAGAAATTAGCCATTTCACACGTCAGCTCTACCCTACTCCAGGACGGATCTTCATCGAATAGAGATATTTTTCGTAACTTAGCCATCTGAAAGTAGAGGTCTCTTTCAGCTATTAGCTCGATGAGTGGCACCTGCTGAGTGAGGGTGGACAACTCGGGGCTCTTCGCTCCGAACCTGATCTACCAGCCTCTACGACCAAGCGAATAAAACACAATTGACTCTATGGAAGATAGTATAGATAGGATTATCCCAGTGGATATTGAGGACGAGATGAAGACCTCTTACATTGACTACTCAATGTCTGTCATCGTCTCTCGTGCACTCCCCGATGTGCGTGACGGGCTCAAGCCTGTACATCGACGTGTACTCTACTCGATGAATGAGAGTGGCAATACCTACAATAATCCTACCCGCAAGTGTGCACGCGCCGTCGGTGATATCTTAGGTAAGTATCACCCCCATGGCGACAGCTCCGTATACAATACACTGGTACGTCTCGCGCAGGGCTGGAATATGCGCTACCCGCTCGTACAGGGACAGGGTAACTTTGGTTCTATCGACGGGGACTCACCCGCTGCGATGCGTTACACCGAGTCGAGGCTCAATCAGTTTGCCCAGGAGATGCTCCGGGATATTGACATGGAGACGGTGGACTTTCAGGACAACTTCGACGGAGACTTTAAGGAGCCTACTGTACTACCCTGTCGCATTCCTAACCTCCTGATCAATGGCGCTGCTGGTATCGCCGTCGGTATGGCGACCAATATGGCTCCGCACAACCTTACTGAGACGCTCAATGCTTGTATCGCTTACATCGATGCCCGTGGTGAGATTACGGTCGATGAGCTGATGCAGTATGTCAAGGCACCAGACTTCCCCACGGGTGGTGTCATCTACGGCTATGAGGGGGTCAAAGAGGCCTTTCGCACAGGCCGCGGACGTATCGTCATACGTGGCAAGGCGGACATAGAGGAGTACCATGGACATGAGCGCATAGTCATCCGTGAGATACCCTATCAGGTACGCAAGAGCGATATGGTCGCTAAGATTGCTCAGCTGGTCAACGAGAAGAAGATCGACGGCATCAGCGACATATCCGATGAGTCGAGCAATAAGGGTATCCGCATTGTCATCGATATAAAGAAGGATGCCAACGCAGGTGTCGTCCTCAACTACCTATATAAGTACTCCGATCTGGAGAGCTACTTTAGTGTCAATAACATTGCGTTAGTTCACGGTCGCCCTCGCCTGCTCAACCTTAAGGATCTTATCGGGCACTTCGTCGATCACCGCCACGATGTGGTGACACGTCGTGCTCAGTATGAGCTTCGCAAGGCGCAGGAGCGTATCCACATATTGGAGGGCTTGATCATTGCGGTAGACCACATTGACGAGGTCATACGCATCATCCGCTCTAGTGAGGAGACACGCGAGGCGATGAACCGACTGATGGAGGCATTCAACCTCTCGGAGCTACAGGCGCGTGCTATCGTAGATATGCGTCTACGACAGCTCACGAAGCTCGATATTGACAAGTTGCAGCATGAGTACAATGAGCTCAAGGAGCGTATTGACTACCTAAACCTCTTCCTCAGTGACATCAATATGCGTATGGAGCTGATACAGGAGGAGTGCCGTGAGATCATCGACAAGTATGGCGATGAGCGTCGCTCAGAGATCGTATATGCTTCGGAAGATCTCAATCCTGAGGACTTCTACGCCGATGAGGATATGGTGATCACCATCTCTCACCTAGGATATATCAAGCGTACGCCCCTCTCGGAGTTCCGCACGCAGACACGTGGCGGTGTCGGCGTCAAGGGTGCCGATAGTCGTGACGAGGACTTTGTCGAGTACATCTATTCGGCGACGATGCATGCCACGATGATGCTCTTTACCGCTACGGGACGTGTCTACTGGCTCAGAGTCTTTGAAATACCAGAGGGCTCCAAGAGCTCTAAGGGCAGACATATACAGAACCTACTAGACCTAGACGAAGAGAATCGTGTCACGGCTTTCTTGCGTATCAAGGACTTGACGACCGATAAGGAGTTTGTCAATACACACTACCTTGTCTTCGCTACCGAGCAGGGCTTGATCAAGAAGACGCTCCTAGCTCACTACGCCAACCCACGCAAGACGGGTGTCCGTGCGATCAACCTACGTGGCGATGATCAGGTCGTTTCGGTGGCTCTCTCGAATGGTAGCTGCGAGATATTCCTTGCCAACCGCAATGGACGCTGTGTCCGCTTTAACGAAAAGGAGGTACGTCCTATGGGACGCACAGCGACAGGTGTTCGTGGCATCCGTCTCGATGATGATCCTAACGACAAGGTAGTCGGTATGGTCGTACATCGCTTGAAGAACAGTGACGAGACCATCCTCGTCATCAGCGAGAAGGGCTATGGTAAGCGTTCGCTCATCGATGACTACCGCATCACTAAGCGTGGCGCCAAGGGTGTCAAGACAATCAACGTGACAGACAAGACAGGTCAGCTCATCGATATACGTGCCGTAGAGGATGACGACAACATCATGATCATCAATAAGAGTGGCGTCGCTATACGCCTCTCTATGGAGCAGGTACGTGTCATGGGACGCGCTACTCAGGGGGTCAAGATGATAGATCTCAATAAACGTTCGGACGAAATCGCATCTATATGTAATGTAGTGGCTGAGGAAGAGGAGCCGGAGCTGCTTGACGAGGCTGACCTAGACGACCCCTCTGAGTTTGTCCCTCAGGAGGAGGATCTCCAAGGATCAGACCCAGACGACGAGCTAGAGGATAGTGAAGATCAAGAGTAGACTTCTCCAGCCAGACACTACAAGAGAACTAGATTATAAACCAGTAACATCTACTTGAAATATGAAAACAACACGCAAAGTAACCCTAGTGCTACTCGTGCTGATGAGTGCACTAACATTCGGATGCGCACAGACCTCAAACGTCAGAGGCGCTGACCGCTTATCTGATGGCAGCAAGCCCAACTATCCCGAGGCTCGCAATCTAATCAAGCAGGCTATTGAAAACCCTGAGACAAAGGACGACCCCAAGACATGGTACACAGCAGGGCTGATCGAGGAGCGTGCTTTCACAGGCGAAAATCAAAAGAGCCTCAAGGGTGAGCCTCAAGACCTCCCCAATATGTACGCTGCGCTACTCGCTATGCACGAGTACTACACAAAGACCTACGAGATCGATCACCAGCCCAACGACAAGGGCAAGGTGCGCCCCAAGTTTGAGAAGAAGATCTCTAAGGCTTACGAGGACAACCTCCTCTACTACATCAATGCTGGAGGATACTACATGGAGCAGAAGGACTTTAAGAATGCGCTCAAGGCATTCCAGGCTTTTAGAGAGATCAAGCGCTCTCCTCTATTCGAGGGTGAGAAGATCGCTCAGCCCGACTCCAACTCTATGATGGTGGACTTCTTTGCTATCATCACAGCTTATCAGGCTGGGGACAAGCAGCTAGCTATCAAATATGGTGAGGAGCTCAAGGGCAATGGCTATCGTCAGAACGAGGTCTACCAGATCCTCGCCCAGACCTACATCGAGGAGGGCGATACGGTCAACTACATTACGACCATGCAAGAAGGTCTCAAGCTCTTCCCCAAGGAGCCATACTACTCTGTCAACCTGATCAATACTTACATCGTACAGAACAAGTATGACGAGGCACGCACCTTCCTTGCTCAGGCTATCGAGCTCAACCCCGAGAACCCTCAGCTCTATGACGTGATGGGTAAGCTCTACGAGGAGAGCAATGAGGAGGAAGCGATCAAGTGGTTTAGCAAAGCTCTAGAGGTAGATCCCAACTACGTCGAGTCGCTCTGTAACATCGGACGTATCTACTACAACAAAGCTGTAGAGGTCTCTGACAAGGAGGAAGGCGGTATGGCTGCTGCTCAGAAGAAGCGCACAGCACTACTCAACAAGGCTCTCCCCTACCTCCAGAAGGCTTACAGCATCAATCCAGACGCATCTTACTACCTACTCGGTAATATCTACTACGCACTGGGCGACAATGCTAAGTACGAGGAGATCCAAGCTGCTCACGGAAACTAATCGCAAAGAGACTCGCTAGCCTCAAGCTAAGCAACTAGACAAAAAGGAGACAGAGACCCACGCGTGGGGTGTCTGTCTCCTTTTTGGTTGTGCGCTCACGAGTCAATTACGCAAATACTACGAATAACGATTTGCTTGCATTTGAACTTAGAAAGCGAACACTAGAGTTACAGCGTCTAATGGCTGAACTTGTCATGTTGATGTGGTCCCGTGTAGGGACGGACCTGCGTGTCCGCCCACAAGGCATACTGCGCTCCGATGAGGACGGGCGGATACATCGGTCCGCCCCTACAGCGGGTTACTCGTAAGGGTTGCGGAGTCTAGTGCAGCCGTGGACTCTTTGTCGTTCGGTCAAAGATCTGTAACTTTGGGACGATGAATAAGCTATGGACGCTTTGCTTACTCCTCCTAGCCCTCGCTGGCTCACTCTCGGGAGGAGAGATATTCCCGCATCACATCTATACGGTAGAGGTACAGACTCTACAGTGTCAGGTGTGGCGTGACGGGGAGCCGATCGCTATACCCTACCCGATCGCCCGCTTGGCTAGTGGCGATGAGGAGATCGTGGTGAGCTTTGACCTCGCAGACCCTGTCCCGCATCGCATCCACTACCAGCTGGAGCTGTGCGATGCCGACTGGCAGGTTAATGACCGTATGGCGCTCAGCGAATACCTCGACGGCTGGATCGGAGCGCGCTGGCAAACGGACGAGAGCACCCCCTCAGAAGTCACGAGCGTCGCTTATCGTCACTACGAGCTACGCCTCGGAGGGGCCTCCGTACTACAACCACTGCTCTCGGGCAACTACCGTCTCACCGCTTGGTGCGAAGAGCTACAGAAGGAGCCTATTTTCGTCACCAGCTTTGCCCTCTATGAGCCTCTAGCCGAGGTCGCTCAGCAGGTGGTGCCAACGACCCCTCAGGGCAACTACTCCCGCTTTCAGCAAGTGGAGCTAGAGCTAACCTTCCCCCCCACACTGGCCACCGACCCGCTCACGGAGCTTCTCGTCACTGTCGGACAAAACGGCTCCTCCACCCGCTACCAGCTACTCACCCGCCCCACCTCCCTCGCTCCTGGGCGTCTCACCTTCAGGGGGCATGATGGGGCCACTTTCGCGGCGGGCAATGAGTGGCGCGCCTTCGAGATATTGTCACCCTACGAGGCGAATATGGGCGTGGAGCATCTCAACAGTCAGGAGACACCCACTAAGGCTGACCTTTATCTAGATCACCCGACGAATGGTAGCTACATTACGCTCTCCGATGCCAATGGGTATCGCAAGGTGCGCCAGACAGACTACGACCCGTACTACGACGAGACCATGACAGACTACTATCTCGTCACCTGGCGACTAGCTCTAGAGGACCCGCTCAGGTATGGCACACCGTTCATCGAGGGGGCAGCCTTCGACGCACTGCCCAAGGAGCAGCGCACGCTGCGCTACAATCGCGAGACAGGCTACTTCGAGCTGTCGCTCCTCGTCAAGGGTGGCTACGTCAGCTACCGATACAGCACCGCACCATCGCCCGCTCCCCTAGCAAGCAACGCTATCGAGGGCGACTACTACCAGACAGAGAACCAATACACGACCCTAGTCTACCTCATCTCCCCCATGCTACGCTACCAGAGACTAGTAGCCGTAGAGTAACTTCCAGATGTAATACTATGGACAAAAAGACCGCAACCATCTATCGCCTCATGTACCTCCGGCTCAAGAGCATCGAGCAGTACGCTAAGCAGAGCGAAGCTATCCAAATGCGCCAGTTCAAGCGCATCATGCGTGTACTAAATGGCACCGCCTACGAGCAGTCCCTCACGAGCGAACCTATCCGCACCTACAGCGACTACCAGCGCATCGTCCCTATCGTCGAGTACGAAGAACTACGCCCCTGGGTAGAGCGTATGCTACAGGGAGAGCGCAATCAGCTGATCAAGGGTAGTTGCCGCTGGTTCGCCACCTCCAGTGGCACCTCGGGAGGTCGCAGCAAATACCTTCCCGTGCCTGGGTTGCATCTGCAGAGTTGCCATTATCAGGGAGCCAAAGATGCGCTCTGGCTTTACCTAGACACACGACCCGACAGCGAGTTCTTTGCGCACAAGAGCTTAGTCATCGGGGGGAGCCACAAGCCGACTGAGTTTGCCGCAGGCACCCATACGGGCGACCTCTCCGCCATATTGGTGGAAAACATGCCAGCCCTGGGACAGATGTACCGCGTCCCCTCGAAGCAGACCCTCCTCATGAGCGAATGGACCGCCAAGATGCGACAGATCGTCCAGGAGGTGGCGACAGCAGATGTGGGCAGTCTCTCGGGCGTGCCGAGCTGGATGCTCGAGACCATCATGGCGATTCTAGAGTATACAGGACGGGACAACCTCTCGGAGGTGTGGCCTCACCTCGAGGTCTTCTTTCACGGAGGAATCAGCTTTGATCCGTACCGTGAACGCTACCGCCAAGTCATCCCGTCCGAGCGGATGCAGTACCGAGAGACCTACAATGCGAGCGAGGGCTTCTTTGGCGTTCAGGACGACCCCACCTCTAGCTCTATGCTCCTAATGCAGGACTACGGCATCTTCTATGAGTTCATCCCAATGTCTCAGTTTGACGCCCCTGACCGTCAGGCCATACCGCTAGCCGACGTACAGAAAGGGGTCAACTATGCACTCGTCATCTCCACCCTCGGAGGGCTCTACCGCTACATCATCGGCGACACGGTCATGTTCACCGAGCTGCACCCCTACAAGTTCATTATCACAGGACGTACGCAGAGCTTTATCAATGCCTTCGGTGAGGAGCTGATGGTCCACAACACGACCACAGCCATCTCGCGCGTCGCCCAGGAGATGGGCGTCACGGTACGCGACTACACGGTGGCACCGCGCTTCTGCCTAGAGACGGCCAATGGCTATCACGAGTGGATCGTAGAGTTTGACACACCGCCAGCCGATCCAGACCACTTCATCGAGCGCATCGACCAAGAGCTCCGCACGCTCAATAGCGACTACGAGGCAAAGCGCTATGCCGACATGGCACTCCTGAAGCCCCGTCTAGTGGTTGCTCGTCGAGGACTCTTCAACGACTGGCTCGAGGAGCAAGGCAAGCTCGGCGGGCAGCACAAGATACCCCGCCTACGGAGCAACGCCGATCTCAACGATCGCCTCATCGAGCTCAACAAGTAGCTCCCATATTATTGCTATCCGGTAAAAGTCAGAAAGGGCATACCGGACAGCAATAAACCAAGATAAACCGGACTCTCATTCAACGGCTTAAAGACAAGCTCAAAGCCACATCAACGCTTCGACTGAGGAAAAAGTTCGCACGAATGACTCCAAAGGAAATCTTTGAGATAGAATGATAACGCGTCAGTCCTGCAAACGGAAAGACCTCCATTCATAAATACACAGAAAAAGTTATCTCTACTATTCAAGCATTGTTTGAACGTTATGGTAGAGAGAAGTGCCTATCTCGATGGAAAGAGAAATATAAACAAGAGAGAAAATCAAGAACATAGAGGGAAAATCGTTTGAGACTTTTTGATGTAAGACTCAATAATGACATCTATGCCCAAGATTGCAGCCTTGGATGTGGGGCGTATTACTTATAAAGTTTTTTGGGTACGATAAAGGGTGCAAATCACGCAGTTCGTTGATTTACACCCTTGTTTGCGGAGAGAGAGGGTTGTAAACCAAGCCTTCTAACTCCTTATATCGTAGCTGTTTATATTCCTCTAAGATTTAATTGTAGCCAAATTGTAGCCATAGGAGAGTATTTTGAGAATACTCATAGCTATTGCTGTGAGATTTGCTCGCTTGCATTTCTCGGGTTCAAAGGTACGAATAAGTAGAACAACCTCCAAATATCTGAGAATAAAATTACTCTAAGTTTCTTGACTACAATTCCAGTGCACGGAGCAAGCCCTTATATATAGATAAGGCTTGCACCGTGCACTGGCGGTCATTATATGAGATGCTACTCACTTCAACTTATCATATATTGTGACGTCACTAAAACGATGAGGGGGATATGCCCAAAAGAACTATGAAGGGCTATCGCTATGCAGAGAAATGTGTTGATGAACATACACTGGTAGAATATTACCAATGAATGGTGTTTAGATATTCGTCTATAAAGGGCTTTGAATAGGATCTTTGCAGATGATAATTCAACAGTAGAAGATACATGAACAAAAATAAGCCCGTTAAGCCCGCAAGAGACAGACGTTTGTATGTCATTTGTCCAACACTAGATATGATGTTGGCTTCGTGTGACAATGTCAAGCAACTAGCATATGATAGCGGATTAGACTACTCGAACTTTGTAAAGACTTGCAAGTTCCAAAGAGACATTCGCCTCAGTACTTATCAAAGATGTGCTGAAGCTTTTGGTATGGATACGCTTATCCTGCATTTGCCGTTAGGTGCGGTTGAATCTTTCGCCTCTGTGCAAACTCACCATGGTAATCAATGTCTTATGGTGCAGAAAGAGGACTTACTACGTATTCTTCGCCATTTTCACCCGCTGGAAATAGATGACACATTATCCAATATTGAACGTCTCATTGAGATCTTCCTGAAAGAAACCGAACATGATCTACTGAAGAAGCTACTTCCACTTCTAGCTGAAACCTTTCAAACATTGGCAGAATCCTATGGAGACGTACAACCCTAGCACACTTCTCGATGAAATTCAAGGACTTCGAGAGGAAGTACGCCAAGTTGCAGACTTCATCAAAGAACTCAAAAGAGAGTATAGCGTCCTTGAAGAAAAGATTGAACTGAATTCATCAGACGTCATGCGTCTATTAGGAATATCAAAAGCTTCTCTTGCTCGATGGCGAGATGCCAATGCTGTTCCATATCGCTATGTATCCTGTAATCATGTCCTTTATCCTTTTAAGGGTCTATATATAGCTGTAAAATCAGGACGTGCTACGTTCAAAGGATTTAGACGCATAGAAGCATTGCAACGGTTGAATGCTTACAAGGATGGCATACTGAAAGGTTATTTGGGGGAAGATGCACAAAATCTTTTTGAAGAGCTATGACACTGAAAGAAGAAATCCTGCAGTTGACCAATCGAGGATTAGAGGTTTTCTACTTCTATATGCCAATTGACTTTGTTCCCAAGCGGAACTTTCGCAATCCTCTCTATGATGACAAACGAGCATCTTGTAATATCTATTTTGATCCTAAGTCAGACTCCTATCGAATGAAAGACTTTGGAAATGAGGCATACTCAGGTGATTGTTTCTGGTTTGCTGCAACAATTTTGGGGTTTGATGTCCGATCTGAATTCAGGAAGGTCCTAGTGACTATTATCCAGGATCTAAATCTAAAGATTTCTATTGAATACAGAGGAGACACAAACATGAAAGCAGCCCGTTCCACCTATCCTGGGCAATCCGTTGAACAGAGTCAAAAGAGGTGTACAGGATCGATGGATAAAGTGGAATACAACGCAAACAATAAATCGTTCCGAGTCTATGAGCGACCCTTTACTCAAAAGGAACTCGCTTTTTGGGAACAATATGGGATCTCCTTGGAAACATTGGAGCAATACCATGTCAAATCGTTGTCTTGCTACGAATCGGTGAGTAGAGAGGGAAAACCTTTTAAGCTCATCTCTTCTTCCGAAGAACCCATTTTCTGTTACGCTCACAATGACTTCGTCAAAATATATCGACCGAATAGTAAACTGAGGTTTCTATATGGTGGAGAAAAATCGGAAGAGTATGTATTTGGGCTAGCACAACTACCTAATAAAGGAGATATCCTATTTATTACTGGAGGAGAAAAAGATGTCCTCTCTCTTTCTGCACACCATTTCAATGCTATTTGTTTCAATAGCGAGACTGCACAAATACCAAGAGGTATTATCGAAAGTCTTTCACTTCGCTTCTTACACCTCATCATCTTATACGACTCTGATGAAACAGGGATCAGAGGGGCACAGAAACAGGTGGAAGCGCTTTCTGAATTTGGAGTGCTTAGACTACAACTCCCTTTGAGTGGTATCAAAACGGAGAAAGATATCTCTGACTACTTTGCCCTAGGCCATAGTCAGCAGGATTTAAGAGATCTTCTCGCTCGAATGTTTTCCAGCCTATACAGCGAAACAATGATGATATTGCAATCTTGTGAGATTGATTACGACAACCCTCCAGATGTTTCTAAGTCGGTTGTCTCAGTCAATGGAGTCCCTCTTGGCTCTCAGGACAATCTTTTCTGCATTACAGGTGGAGAGGGTACGGGCAAGAGTAATTACATTGGTTCTATCCTTGCAGGCACATTATGTGCTGAAAGGTTAGATTCAGAACGAACTTTAGGATTAGAAATAACTCCCAATCCGAAAGCCTTGGCTGTTTTGCACTATGACACAGAGCAGTCTGAGGCTCAGCTATACAAGAACTTGGGAAAGACATTACGGAGAGCCGATGTAGAAACTGTTCCTGACTTTTACCACTCTTTATATCTAGCCTCACTTTCTCGTAAGGATCGGTTGAAACTTATTCGTGAAAGCATGGACTTGTTTCGTCATAAACATGGAGGGATACACTTAGTAGTTATTGATGGGATTGCAGACTTGGTGCGTTCTGCAAACGATGAGACAGAGAGTATCGCTGTCGTAGATGAGCTTTATAGGCTAGCGGGTATTTATAACACATGTATCATTTGTGTATTACACTTTGTGCCAAACGGTATCAAGCTTCGTGGGCACATAGGCTCAGAATTACAACGTAAGTCAGCAGGAATTCTTTCAATTGAGAAGGATGACAATCCTGAATACTCTGTAGTCAAGGCTTTGAAGGTGAGAGATGGGAGCCCTTTAGATGTTCCTATGATGCTCTTTGGATGGGATAAAGAGCTGGGGATGCATGTCTATCGTGGGGAAAAGTCTAAGGAGGATAAGGAGAAGCGAAAAACTGACGAATTAATCTCAATTGTTTCGGAGATCTTTCAAAGTAACCGGCGTCTCTCCTACCAAGAGTTGTGCGATGTCTTAATGCGAGAGATGGGAGTCAAAGAGCGTACAGCAAAGAAGTATATTGCTTATATGAGAGAGCAACGTATCTTGTCTCAAGATACTGCAGGGAATTATCAAAAAGGGGAACTATGTCATACTTAGACTATCTTACAGAAGACCAGTGGCAAAAACGTCTATTTGATAAGCTAGTGAATGTGGAAGAAAAGCTAGACCATTTGCTGGTATTACGAGAGCAAGCCATAGAAGCTGCTGTTCGGCCACCGCTCAAACCAGAGTATCTTGACATCATTGATGTGTCTAGATTGCTAAAGGTTGAGCAAAAGACCATCTACAATTGGGTATGGGCGGGTAAGATCCCTTACCTTAAAGCTAATGGTCGCCTACTATTCCTTCGTGAGGAAATCGATGAGATGCTACGAAAACGAGATGACTGGTAATATGGGGTTGTATATTCAATTAAGAAATGCAACTCATACCTACAAAAAATGGATCGCACCCTCGTATATTCAATTAGTATCACTGCGAGTGGAAAAGTTGTATCTTTGCAAGAAGAGTCTCCTTAGGAGCAAAGCTAAATGAATTATGAAACACTCAAACACAAGGGGATAAGGACGTTATGAGAATAGGCGTTGTAGATCTTTTTTGTGGTATCGGAGGACTGAGCTATGGTCTTAAGACAGCTGGACTTGAAGTCTTGGCTGGCTATGACCTTGATCAGACCTGTGCTTTCGCCTATGAAAAGAATAACAATGCTCAGTTCATTTATAAAGATATTCGGTCAGTCTGTGGGGGGGAGGTTTCAAGCCTTTTAGATGGGGTTGACATCAAGGTCTTAGCAGGTTGTGCTCCTTGCCAGCCGTTTTCTTCTTATGCATTCAAGAATAAGAAGAAAGATCCCAACAAATACGACTTGCTGTACGAGTTTGGACGCTTAATAAAAGAAGTTCGCCCAGACTTAGTGACAATGGAGAATGTTTCTCAAATTCTAACCTTTAAGGAGAAGCCAGTCTTAGCGGATTTTGTTTCCCTGCTGAAAGGGGAGGGTTATTTTGTCTCTGTAAATAAAGTCTTCTGTCCTGATTATGGTATTCCCCAGAATAGGAGACGACTAGTATTGTTAGCATCTAAGTTTGGGGCGATAGATTTGATTCCCCCAACTAACAACCCTTCAAATTACGCCACTGTAAAGGATGCTATTGGAGCCTTGCCTGCTCTTAGTGCAGGTGAGATTGACCCAAACGACCCTCTTCATCGAGCTAAGATATTGTCCCCATTAAACCTAAAGCGTATCCAGCACACCCCTTATGGCGGTGGTTGGCAAGACTGGCCCGAAAGCTTACGCTTAGAGTGTCATAAGAAAGAAAAAGGGAAGAGCTTTGGTAGTGTATATGGCAGAATGGTTTGGGAAAAGCCTGCTCCAACAATGACCACTCTTTGCACGGGTTATGGCAATGGTCGCTTTGGTCATCCAACTCAAGACAGAGCAATCTCCATAAGGGAAGCTGCACTGCTCCAAACCTTCCCTAAGTCCTATCAATTCTTTTCTAATGAAAAAGATGTCTCTATAACTAAAGCCTCGAGATATATTGGCAATGCTGTTCCCCCCCGACTAGGAGAGGTGATAGGCAAAAGTCTAACTAACCATTTGAAGTATTCCAAGGTATGAGTAAGTATTCTATGAGTATGGATCTAAATGTCTTAGAGCATTTAGGCATTAACTTATATAGTAGCATTCCACCAGTCCTTTCCGAAGTCGTAGCAAACAGCTATGACGCTGATGCCACCGAAGTGAACATTAGTATATACAAAGGATCTGAACCCGTCATTACCATTCTAGACAATGGAAATGGGATGAGTCTGTCTGATATAAATGACAAATACTTGAAAGTTGGTTATCGGAAGCGAGATTCAGGAGAAGAACTTTCTTCTCACTTTAAACGGCCAGTAATGGGACGGAAGGGGATTGGAAAGTTGTCTTTGTTTTCAATTGCCAATAGGATTGAAGTTCATACTAAGCGCAAAGAAGAAGCTGGTGAGGCATTTGTTATCGAACGAGATAAGCTAGAACAAGTCATACGTGCTGGAGCAAGTACCTTTTCCCCAAGAGAAGAGCTTTTTGACCCGTCCTTATTGGGAGAATCAGGAACCTTTATCAAGCTTTCAGAGTTGAAAAAAGGGGTCACCCAGTCCGAGACATACTTGCGTAGAAATATAGCTCGCAGATTTTCTCTCATTTCTACTGAGGACAACCCTTTTGAAATTCAAATAAATGGGAATCCAGTATCTATCACAGATAGGGGTTATATTGATAAGGTGAACTATGTTTGGCTTATAGGCGAATATGACGTAAATCGACTAGGCGACAATAGAAACCTTTTAAAAGATCCTATTCAGTTAGAAGGCGATTTAGCAGAAGGGTATAAGGTTTGTGGCTGGATTGGATCCGTGTCCAAACCGAGCGATTTGAAGAAAGAAGATGCGAGTAATAACAAAATATCTATTATCGTAAGGGGTAAGCTTGCTCAAGAAGATGTCCTCTCAAGCTTTTCTGAGGGTGGCGTATATGCGAGCTACCTTGTTGGCGAAATCTGTGCAGACTTCCTTGACGAAGACGATCTTCCCGATGTTGCGACCAGTAATAGGCAACAGATTAAAGATACAGATGAAAGATATACAGCTCTTCAAGCGTTTGTACAGAAGATTCTCAAGCGAATCCAAGGGGACTGGACAAAGCTTAGGAATGAAACTAATGTAGAGAAGGGACAGCGTGATATTCCTGAGCTTAAAGAGTGGTTTGAAACTCTTCAGGGAGATAGTAAGCAACAAGCAAAGAGGATTTTTCAAACCATTGAGAACTCAACGATAGACGATGACGACCTTGATAAAAAACGAGAGCTTTATGGCTATGGCATTCTTGCTTTTGAACGTCTGAGGATTGCTGATAATCTTTCAGCTCTTGAGAGCTTGGATAGCACTGACATGCTCGAACAGTTTGGCAAGGTTTTTTCAAGTATGCAAGATGTAGAGGCTGCGCTTTATTATGACATCGCTTCTCAAAGGGTTGCGGTCTTGAGAGAACTGACAGAACTCTGCGATGAAAACAGTAAAGAGAAGATTCTTCAGAAGCACCTTTTCGACCATCTTTGGCTATTGGATTCATCTTGGGAGAGAGCGACAGAGGAATCTAAGCGGATGGAAAGTAGCGTTACGAAAGAGTTCAATAAGGATTCCGCTAGCCTCACAGACGAAGAGCGTAAAGCAAGGATAGATATTAGATACAAGAATGTGGCGGGTAAGCATATTATTATAGAGCTTAAGCGTTACCGTATGACATATTCTTATGACGTTTATGACGCGACTAAACAAATAGCTAAATATAGAGATGCTTTAATGAAGTGCCTAATGGCGATGGAGCCCAAAAGCACACCACATATTGAAACTATACTTATAGTTGGTCCAGATGCTTTTGATGGCACTTCGCCAGAGCAAATCGAGAAGTCTTTGGAGTCCGTAGATGCTCGGATGGTTCGATATGACCAGCTCATTGTAAATGCAGAAAGAAGTTATAGCGATTACCTAGAAGCCAACAAGGAAGCCTCGAAAATTAGATCCATCGTAGACAAGTTGATTTAACTGAATCAGAATATGAATGAGTTGTTGTTTGTATGCAATAAGAAGGACTCAAGAGGGATTCGCCTACAGAGAATTTGGACATCCTCCAATATCTTTATTCCGGATTTTGTTTACGACTCTCCAGCATATAGATGTAATGAGAAGGGTGAAGAAGCTCTCTCTAAAGGAGTTCTCATTTGGGTTCAATTAGAGGATGATTCTTACAACGTATATAAATTGCAACAAGAGCTTTCTTTACGAGAATTATTGAGGGTAGCAAAGACTCTTCCTAGGAGAACACGTCCTTTTTGATACCTTAGAATTACATCATATAGCAGTTGAAGTGCCCAACGAACCCTACCGATTGGACGTACAACAATACATTTCGTAATCGAGTAGGTCAGAAAACTTTCGTTTCCCGACCTACTTGATTGCTCAATAATTTGAGCTACCTTTGTGGTTGGAAATATTTGAAGAATTTCCAACGTGAGTATGAATGAAAAGACGCTTAGACAACAGATCTTATCTGCAGAAGATGACACCATCTTCTTTAGGAGTGACTTTCCACGGTATCACCCTGAGAGTGTGGGGCGAATATTGTCTGATTTGACTGATAAAGGTGTTCTCGTGCGTATTGCATCCGGAATTTACGTCAAGCCTCGTCAGAGTAAATTTGGAATGGTTATGCCTTCTATTGAACATATTGTCACCGCTATTGCGGCACGTGACAAGGCTCAGGTGCTGCCGTCAGGAGCTACAGCCCTAAATGCGCTCGGGCTTTCCACCCAAGTACCCATGTCTTATTCTTTTCTGACTACCGGAAGTGCACGCAATATGGATATCGGAAATCGAAAAGTGACTCTTAAACGCGGAGTTCCCAGAAATTTCGCATATAAGACACAACTTATCGCTCTGCTTGTTCAGGCTCTAAGAAGTTTGGGAGAGCAGAATATTGATGAGGAAAAGTTGAGTCAAATACGATACTTGATTGAGCAGGAAAAGGATGTAGCCGCTCTAACAGATGATATAGCTATGATGCCCGAATGGATGAGAAGAGTTGTCAAACCGATGGTCGAAAGTCAAGAATGAAAAAACTCTGGATTAAGAATACAGCTGAAGATAAAATCGCAATGCTTCAGCAAGCGGAGTCTGTTCATACAGGAATCAATCAATCCGCAATAGAGAAAGACTGGTGGGTAACTGTAACTTTGTTTGCGTTATCGAAATGTTCTTGTGTTCCATACCTCACATTTAAGGGAGGAACTTCTCTCTCCAAGGGATTTAACTTGATAGATCGTTTTTCAGAAGACATCGATCTTGCTATCCATCATTCATTTTTTGGAGTAGAATCCACGACTAAAAGCCAAAAAGAAAAGCTACGCAAAGCATCACGAGCGTATGTTCACAACACATTATCCAAACAGCTGGATGATGCGCTTAGGAAGATGGGGGTGACAGGATATCGCATTGAAAATGAGACCTACATACAAACTCAAGATGGAACATCCAAACTCATTGACAGTGATAAAGACCCTACTGTCATACACTTGCTCTATGACAGTGTGGTTCAAGATGTAATCACTTATATTCCTCCTCGTGTGAAGATTGAAGTAAGTTGTCTTTCAATGGATGAACCTACAGAAGAAAGAAACATCCATTCTCTGATTTCTGAAGTTTTCTCTGAGGAAGATGAGATTGCCATCGACTTTCGAACAGTACTTCCTACACGAACTTTTCTTGAGAAAATCTTTCTTTTGGCAGAGGAGTTTCAAAAGGATAATCCAAGGTGTTTGCGGATGAGTCGTCACTTATATGACCTTGAGCGTTTAATGGATAGCACGTATGGATTAGAAGCATTGGGCAACAGACAACTCTATGACACTATAGTGGAACATCGACGGACTTATTATGCCCTCAAATATGTGGATTACAACCAGCATGATCCTAGGTTTATAAAAATAATTCCTCCCCAAAGTGTTATACAAGATTGGGCTGAAGATTATGCCAATATGCAAGAACACTTTATTTATGGCGGATCTTTACCTTTTAAACGATTAATCGAGCGAATAGAAGAACTGCAAGCACGAATTAGAAAGATGGAATAACACCTCCATGGAAAAACAATGTGGCGCCAGTAATGAAGGAATAGACTGTTTCACTGCTGAGACTTTTATATTCCTCCACAAACTATTTCCACTTTGGTTTTATTCCGATCTGCTTTGAGACTTGTGTTTCCTCATTAGTCAAAATATGCTTAGCAGACCGAATATACACGCGTTGAGGTGGATGCAAAGTACTTTCAATCTTTGAGTTTTGAATAGTCGCATTCTCTGTTTTTTCTGTGTTTCCCACTTCCTTTTGAAAGTCTTCTTTCTCCTCTTCCTCTGGCGGAGAAAGTGTGAGGGCAATCTTTCTGTCCAGTTCGGTTGCTTGGGCTTTGAGAGAACGCAAATCCTCCTCCTTCTTCCACGAGCTATTGGCAATGGCGGTGTAGACCTCCTTATTTGCTG
>OHAF01001932.1_pt1 | contig 17250 bp, 19 predicted proteins | sample 1577041 | NCBI WGS metagenome assembly OHAF01 (sample SAMEA3541495, study PRJEB24748) | human gut metagenome | biome: human gut; feature: human-associated habitat; material: faeces | place: China | collected 2012
GGAGACGGTCAGCTGGCCGCGCTGCAATTTCTCGATATCCTTTCGCACAGCGACAAAAAAGCCAGCGAACTGTCTGCCGCCGTGCGGCAGTATCCGCAGCTGCTGCAGAATGTCCGCGTGATCTCAAACGAACAGAAAGCGGCCATCATGCGGTCGGATTCTCTGCGGGAAGCGATCCAAAAGGCGGAGGCTGAACTTGGGGAAAATGGCCGCGTGCTCATTCGCCCGTCTGGCACGGAGCCGCTCATCCGCGTTATGGTCGAAGCCGGCACGGCGCGTCAGGCACAGAGCCGCTCATTCGTGTTATGGCCGAGGCGGATACACAAGATCTTGCGGAATCGGTTGTAAAAACGCTGGTACAAGCCGTCGAAAACATACAAAAAATTCTAAATAAATAAAAAGAGTTTTATTTACTATTGACAACCGGAAAAATATCGCATATAATCGCTAGTGTTGGGTAATAAAAATTTCCAACCAGAGCCACGCAGATCTTTCATCATTCCGTTGCACCCTCTCTTCGTGTATGGACCCATGGCAAGATTGACTGGCGCTTTTCCCGGCGAAATCAGGCAGAGCCTGATCGCATATAAAGCCCTATCGCATACGAGCGTACGCCGCAGTTGCAGGGCAAATCCATTTTTTATCGCAAAAGAGAGGTAACAAAAATGAAAATAGTAAAAGAAAGCACAGCATTAGGGAAAAAATTAATAGTAAGTGGTTCACGTTATGAGGGTACAGAACTGTATCAAATATATGATAAATGGTCACAAGCGAAACAAAATGCTTTCGACTGGTGTTATGAGCAGTATTTAGCAAGTGAAGATCATAATTCATTTTCTATAATTAGTCATAATAGTTATGGATTTAGTGTTTCATGGTTATGCAAAGATGGTCTTAGAATAGAAACGCCAAAAAAATAGTTATCTTGTGGTTTTTGATGAATAATTAAATAGGTGTGGTAGTAGGTACTATACAAGGTTCAATTCCTTGCACACCATTCCACCCAAACAGGTGAGATATAAACAAACAGAAAAGGAGAATAAAAATTATGGCAAGAAAGAGAATGGTAACAAGGACAATCGAACAGACAACAGCACAGGTTATGACGCTTGACGTTACAACAGTAGAGGTACAGGTAAAATCATACCCTATTGGTGGACGTTTCAACGACGAAGAGTTATTAAAGAAGCTCAAAAAATTGTTTGAAACTGACACACTCAAACTCGTACACATTGAATCACAAACATGCGAAGAAGTATTACTTGGCATGGATGAGGAAGATTTCATCAGACTTGCAAAGGTTTTACCGTCGCGAACAGCAAATAAGGAAGAGGACTAGGTGAAAGCCTAGTACCTCAAGAAAGGCAGGTTATGTCAATGTTTAATTATATGATTTTGCACAGTAAAAGTCAGGGTTATTGCGTACTCAAAAAGTGCAATGGATTTTGGCAACAAATTTCAAAATGGTATTGGTATTATGGAAATCTGAAAAGATACTGTAAAGAAGCAAATGAGCCAGCATATTATAAGATAACTGAATAGTGATAACTTGGCAATTAAATAAGCATAAAGGAGTGATAATATACTATCAATAATTGAACAGGAAATACTTGTTGATGATATACAAGAAGTAGAGACAAAACTATTCAGTCTTGTCGAACAACTAGGGTCAGAAGATGAACTAGAAATAGCGTGGCTTATAGTTTACAAACGCTTACAAAAGGAGAAAGAGAAAGAAGCGAAAATGAAATCTGAAAATTAAATCATTGTTAAAAATTTCACGAAAGTACCAAAACTAGGGTGCGTGATAGGCACGATTATAGTTTCAACACTATACACCCTTTAGTGTACAAACGTACACACGAACCTTGACAACAAAATAAAGAGGACAGAAAAGGAGAATGTTATCATGGAAAGAATTTTCACAAATGCACTCAAAAAACAGTTAAAACAGCGTATAAAAGGAGATTTATCTGTACACATTGTTGATGGCACACTAATTGTAGACATTCAATCAGTAGGTTATTACACTTGGCAATACACCATTAACAATTTAGCTGTACAAATATCAACAGGTTTATCAAGTAGAATTGTAGCAGATGTTATTGTTAAACAGTACAAGAAATATATTCTATCTAAACATTTTTACTCAAAATAATTCAAAGAAAGTGTTGACTTTTCAAGTACAATATGCTACAATAAAAGAGTAACAAAGATAAATAACAGTTACGTTGCCAGAGTGGTGTACTCACTTTACAGTACACCCTCACCCCTATGGACGGTGCAACAAATTGGTAAGTTGCCTAGTGGCAATGCGTTCAACGCTTGTCTGGTCAGCACTAGATTATAGGTTCAAGTCCTATACCGTCCACTGGTACAATATCGTACCTAAACTATAAACAAACCAAAGCCAGAAAGGAGAACAAAATTATGGCAAGAGTACCTATGGTAACACGAACAATTGTAGCAACAAAAGCAAATGTAATGTGTCTGGACGTACAGGCAGGTGAGCCGTGTAACAAGGTTGTTACAGTACCTCGTACCTACAAGGACGATGAAGCACTGATGAAGAAAGTTCGTCCGTTGCTTGAAACGGATACACTCAAAGCGGTACACATTGTAGACAAAGAAGAAATTGAAACTCTGTACGGAATGACAGAGCAGGAATTTATTAAGTATGCAAAAGTGCTTCCGCCTAGAAACGGTGTAAACAGTGACGAAGAAGCAGGCAATGAATAACACATAAGCAGGTAAAATCTAAAACAGCAAACACAACAAAATATTTAATTAAAAGGAGAACAACACCATGATTAACATTAAAGAAATGAGCAGAGAGTTCAACGAAGTAGAGCAGTACCTTATGACAATCGCGCCGTCAATCGTTTCGATGAAAGACGTTGAGGACGGAGAACATATTACAGTTGACGGAGTTCTTATGTTTGAGGATATCAAAGAGGACAGCGGTGAGGTTGTCGAAGTAATGTCAATCATTACACCGGAAAAGCAGGTATACAGTTGTCAGTCGGCTACGTTTAAGAGAAGTATTAATGATATTTCAAACATTATGAAAGGTAAGCCGTTTACTGTTATCAAAACTTCTGGTAAAACCAGAGCCAATCGTGATTACATTAACTGCGTACTGGACGTTGAAAGCCTTGCATAAGTTCAGAGTGTAACAGTTAATAAATGGGGGGGGCACTCTTAGTACCATACTAGAGTGTCTCTCCTATTTCATTTATAGGGGTGGACGCTATGGCAAAAAGACGTAAACAAACACCTGCGGAACGTGCTTACTCTAAACAAGTAAAGCGTATTAAACAGTTTATACACAGAGCAGAAAAACGTGGGTATCAATTCAGTGAAGATGTATTACCGCAAAGACCTAAACGTGTAACACAAGCAAGTGTGCGAAAACTTGCAAAATTAACACCTGATAAGTTGTACCAGAAAGCAGTCTACGGTGGTTTAGCAAGTGAGGGTGAAATAGTACCTGCAACAGAGGGTGTAAAGTTGGAACGCTCTTTGAGGGCAAAGAAAGCGGCAGAAACTAGAAAATATAGACTAGCAGAGCCGGTACAAGAACCAACCAATACTCCAGGTTTTGTTCCACCAGAAAACATATCAGAAGATGAAACATTTTTTGACGCTGTTGTTATCACTGGTTTTAAAGCTCATGTTCGACAATTTAATGAACATGCTAGTAACTTATTATTATCATGGTTAGACAGAATACTAGTAACAAATGACGTACATGATGTTGCAACAATGTTGAATGACGGTGCAGAAGCAGGTTTGATTGTAACATATCAGATAGTTTACTCACAAGATAAGCTAACACAGTATATGTCTGAAATGTTAGACTATTTACCAGAAGCAGGGCCACTGTTTAAGGCTGAAATGATGGACGCAATGGAACAGGAAGAAGATTTTAATAGCCCACTATGAGAGTAAAAAAGTATCGTTACTTCATGTGTGACTTTGAGACAACTGTTTACAAAGGACAGGTGAACACAGAAGTATGGGCTAGTGCGTCCGTTGAATTGTCCACAGAAGATGTAAATATATTTCATAGCATTGGAGAACAATTCGATTATTTTCTAGCACAGAAATGTAACATAGTAGCGTACTATCATAACTTGAAATTTGATGGAGCATTTTGGTTATCGTATTTGTTAGTTGATAAGGGTTTTAAGCAAGCATATAAAAAGGTAGGAGAAAACGAAAATGATGTAGAATGGTTACCAGAAAAATACATGGAAAATAAATCATTCAAGTATAGCATATCTGATAAAGGTATGTGGTACAGCATTATTATAAAAGTCAACAATCACTTTATTGAGATAAGAGACTCGTTAAAACTACTACCATTCAGTGTAAAACGTATCGGAGAAAGTTTTGGTACAAAGCATAAGAAACTTGATATGGAGTACACTGGTTTTAGGTACGCAGGTTGCACTATAACAGACGAAGAAAGAAAGTACATAGCTAATGACGTTCTTGTAGTTAAAGAAGCGTTAGAAATAATGTTCCAACAAGGGCATAACAGATTGACAATAGGTTCATGTTGTTTGGAAGAATACAAGTCAATTTGTAAGTCCTCAACAAAGAACGCTCTTGATTACAATGAAATGTTTCCAGATGTATATGCTATGACGATTGACGAGAAAGTACATAGATACCCAAACGCAGGAGAGTATATCCGTAAATCATATAGGGGTGGTTGGTGCTATCTAGTAAAGGGTAAAGAGAACAAGATATTTACACATGGGACTACAGCAGATGTTAATTCTTTGTACCCTAGTATGATGAGTAGTGAAAGTGGAAATAGGTATCCCATTGGTGTACCACGATTTTGGAAAGGGAATTTTATTCCAGACGTTGCACTTGATGAAGATAAGTATTACTTTGTTAGAGTTAAGACAAGGTTCTACATTAAACCAGATAAGTTACCATTTATACAAATAAAATCGTCATTACTGTACAAAGGTACAGAAGCACTTGAAACGTCTGACGTGTACGACAAAAGGACAGGAGAATATTATACACATTATACTGATAAAGACGGTAACATTCACGACACTAGAGTAGAGTTAGTTTTAACAATGACTGACTATGAGTTATTGAAAGAACACTACGAACTTGTTGACTTTGAGATATTAGACGGTTGTTGGTTTTATAGTGAAATAGGTATCTTTGACGAGTACATTGATAAGTATAAGAAAATTAAATTGGAAAGCAAAGGTGCGTTGCGTGAGTTGGCAAAGTTGTTCCTTAACAATTTGTACGGTAAAATGGCAAGTAGTATGGACAGTAGTTTTAAACTTGCTTACGTCAAAGAGGATAAAACAATAGGCTTTTTACCAGTTGCAGAAGCAAACAAGAAACCAGGGTATATACCAGTTGGTTCAGCTATTACAAGTTACGCAAGAAACTTCACAATTAGAGCCGCACAAAAGAACTACCATGGTAAAGACAATAGAGGTTTTATATATGCAGATACAGACAGCATACATTGTGACCTTGAACCAGAAGAGATTGTCGGAATTAAGATACATGATAAAGACTTCTGTTGTTGGAAACTAGAGAGCTGTTGGGATGTAGCAGTTTTCACCAGACAAAAGACTTACATTGAACATGTTGTTAAAGAAGATTTGAAGCCTATTGATACACCATATAACAATATTAAGTGTGCAGGTATGCCACAGAAATGTAAAGACTTATTTCAAACATCACTTGACGGAACGGCAGACATCAGTGGGTACACAGATAAGGCAACAAAAGCGTTCAAGGAATGGACAGAAGATGAAAAAGAGTTCTTGTTTGAAAAGGAAACTGGTAAACCGATAAAGAGAAATCTTAGGGACTTTAGAGTAGGACTAAAAGTTCCAGGAAAATTAAGACCGAAGAGAATACGTGGCGGTATCCTACTTATCGACACACCATATGAAATGAGGTAGGACATGGAACTGAAAACTATTAAAATTAAATATGTCAAAGACGGAATAGAAAAAATTGAACAGATTGAGAATGGAGATTGGATTGATCTGCGTATTGCGGAAGATGTACACCTTGAACCTAATGAGTTCAAACTTATTCCCCTTGGAGTTGCTATGGTTTTACCAACAAACCATGAAGCGTTAGTCATTCCACGAAGTTCAACATTTAAGAAGTATGGCATCATACAGGCTAACTCAATCGGTCTTATTGATGAAACATATTGCGGTGATAATGATGAATGGCAATTTCCTGCATATGCTACAAGGGCGGTTGACATTCCTAAGAACACCAGAATATGTCAATTTAGAATCTTAAAACATCAACCAACAGTTGTACTTGTTGAAGCAGAGCATTTATCAGATACAAATAGAGGTGGTTTTGGTTCAACTGGTGAAAAATAAAGCACAACAAATAAGAATAGCAGGGGCGAACTAAGTTCGTATCCCTGCTTTCTATTTATATCTTTAACTCATGTACCAAACAAAGCGTTCAGCGAAAACGACAAATGGTATAGGCACTATCGTTTCAAGTGTGCTATCCTATCCACTCATTGATGGACACATGAGAAGATACCTAAAAGTTATCAACACTTTCCACATTATAATGTGGATAACCTAGTAACTCAACGCACTAAGTACCGCTTCTTTACACCTCATATCCTTAAATCTGAACGCACCACGTTCAAATAGGTATCTAAGGTTAGACAAGAAAAAGTCATTTCTTTTAAGCATTACATAATTCACTTCATGGTCTGCTGTTGTTACTGTTATTTTGGTCTTAAAAGTAACATCTGGTTTATCGTCACAATAGATAAAACCGTCCTCTGTAAATTCTCTCAAACCAAAGTCAGTTCCTTTATATTTGAGAGTACAAATATATCTGCTTCTACCTGTCGGTTTATCAACAAAACTTTTATTATCATTAAGATATACACATTCACTACTATAAGCAACATAAGCGTTCTTAGCAAATGCACGATTAAAACCACTACTTTTCTGTTCGTCACTTGCACTCTGAATGAAACCTTGTTCAAGCACAAAACCGTCACCACGCAAGAACTTTGTATCGTCTTTCAGTCTTGCACTAATATTCATTTCAACATAGTACGGATTTATGATACTAACTGGATTACTAAGCATATAAACTGGTACATATCTTACCTGTTCACCTTGTCCTCTTGCTACTGAAGTATGTATACTAAGTAACTTCTTAACTTCATCAACGCAATAGTGATTAGTTTCACTCTGAAATTCATCAAATATCATTCGCATAATATCCGAAAATAAGTGGCTGTATTTCTTAATCTGGTCTGCACTATTAAGGCTTAAAGCATAACCACAACTTTTTTTATCTAAGAACAATTCATGGAATATGCCACTTGCCCTACGTTTACTTGTCATTTCATGGTCTTTAAAGAACAAACTACCTAAATCTTTGTAGAACTTATCAACAACATCATCAAGTTCATAATTGTACCTATAAATAAGACCAAATTTCTCACCTTTATCTAAAAATCTATTGATACATAATCTACCAAAATATGTTGTCTTACCACCAGTACGGTTAGTAGTACACATATAAATCTCTGGTTTGTTACCATTTATGTCTAACATAGACAAAAGTTTAGTACCGTCATAATACTTACCCACGTTATAATCACTTCCTTTCATATTATATTATAACATACTTCTTGCAATTTGTACAGTAATATGTTATAATTAATATAAATGAACAAGGAAAGGAGTGAAAGAAATGGAACAGTTTTACCCTATAATTATTGCTCTGGTTTTCAATGCTTTAGACCTTATCACTGGTATCATAACTGCGGTCAAAAACAAAGACATTCAATCGTCAAAATTGCGTGACGGTCTTTTCAAAAAGGTTGGCTTCATTTTATGTTACTTTGTGGCATGGTTAATTGACACAGAGGGTTCACTGATAGGTTTTCAACTTGGTACGCCAATTTTACCTATCATTATCCTTTATGTATGCACCACAGAGTTAGTGTCAATCCTTGAAAACATATGCAAGATTAATCCCGACATTCTGCCGGAAAAACTTATGGAATTATTTCACATTTCCGATGTAAAAAAGGAGGACTAAATTATGCCAAACATTATGAAAGCGGTTCAGTTTATGATTGACATCGCAAATGATAACACCCATGGCTATGACCAGGAGCACAGAAATGGACCAGATTATGACTGTTCTTCACTTGTGGGGACGGCACTACATGAAGCAGGTTTTGATGTATCACCGTACTCATGGACTGGTAATCTGGAAGCACAGCTTAGAGCCGCAGGTTTTGTAGATTGTAAAGCACCGTGGTTGCCTGGTGATGTACACCTCAAGACACAGCACCATGTTGTAATGAGTATCTCAGACAGTCAGATTGCTCATGCTTCTATTAACGAAAAAGGGACGGTAACTGGTGGTAAAACTGGCGACCAGAATGGAAAGGAAATCTGTATCAGAAATTACTATGAATACTCTGGTGGGTGGGATGTACACCTTAGATATGCAGGACAGAACACAGAAGTTGCACCAGACGTTTCTGTTGACACAATTGCAAGAGAAGTTATTGCAGGAAAATGGGGTAATGGAGATACACGAAAAAAACTTCTCACAGAAGCAGGTTATGATTACGGCAAAGTACAGGCAAAAGTAAACGCACTATTGTCTGGAAAAGAGTTGAAATCTAACGGAGAAATTGCAAGAGAAGTAATTGCAGGCAAGTGGGGAAATGGTGATACAAGAAAGCAGAAACTTACCGCCGCAGGTTATGACTATTCTGCTGTTCAGAAACTTGTAAACCAGATGTTGGCATAAGTGTAACCTATGCCAGACATAAATCGTGCATATTCATGGGCTATTCAGACTTGTAATGCCCCCAATGTAGGGTACAGTCAATCTTATCGTAACGCACAAACAGTAAATGGAATAACCTATTATGATTGTTCCTCATTTATAAACTATGCGTTACTTGCAGGTGGTTTTGAAACACCATCATATGCACCCAACAATAATGCCTTTACCACTTATACAGAAGCGTCTGAACTTATACGTTTAGGATTCACAGAAGTTGACGCAAGCGGTAAATACTTAGCAGGAGATATTGGACTTTCAAGTGGTCACACAGAAATGTGTTATCAAGGTGGAAATGGTAAAGGAATTTTCATGGGCGCGCATACAGATAATGCGGCACTTGCTAATCAAGTAAGTATTGGTTCAAGTAGTGGTGACTCAACTTATCAGCGTTCGTTCCCACGTCTGTTCAGATATGGTGATGGTGGTGCAACTGGATACGGCGCAAGTATATATGTAGTTGCAGCTTTAGCAGGTAATGCTTGGAGAGAAAGTCATGTCAACCCTACGCTATCACAGATTGGCGGTGGTGCGTTTGGTTTATTTCAATGGGATGGTGATAGAAAAACAGCTCTATTGAAGTGGTTAAGTGATAACGGTTACGAAGATACAAGTCCAGAGGGGCAAATGCAATACCTCATAGTAGAGGATGATTGGCAAGGTTCTTTTGGTGGTATATCTTCATTAGAAGAATTTCTTACATCAACTTCAACAGATGTTGCTATGCTGACAGAAGCTTTTTGCACTTGTTGGGAACGTCCTGGTGTTCCTGCTTTAGCAGAAAGAATTAACTTTGCTAATCAAGCACTAGAGTTCATTGGAATAAACGCTAATAACACATCAATCGTTGCATGGGAAACTGAACCAATGTACTATCTTACAGAGGGACAAGCATTACAAAATGCTGTGTTAATGTATCGTTATTATTCAGCAGGTGGTGGCGGCGGTGGTACACCGTCTGCAAGAAAAAAGAAAATGTCTATCTGGATGTGGATAAAATACCATTACTAATAAGAAAGGAGAAACAAATATGCCGTTCAAAGCAGGTACTTACAAACATGAAGAAGGATTTACAATTATGGTGACAGAAGATGGTACAATCATGCTCTCACCTAATCATCCACTTTCATTAAGACTTAGCCTTTTATTCGACACAACGAAGTGGACAAAAATATCGTAGAAAGGAGAACATCATGGCAGTAAAAACTAGAGAAGAAATTCTTGCAGAAGTAAAAGCCAGAGTAGGCGAACAGACTGACGATGAAACAATCGCATTTCTGGAAGATGTTACAGACACACTATCTGACTTAGAAACAAAGGCAAATGGTGACGGAACAGACTGGAAAGCCAAGTACGAAGAAAATGACGCTGAATGGCGTAAGAAGTACACTGAACGCTTTTACAGTTCAGACCCCAATCCTGACCCAGAACCGCCTAAACCAGATGACACACCAAAACCTAAAACGTTTGCAGAACTGTTTACAACAGTTTAGCAATAAATTCATTTAAGAAAGGAAGATTAAATCATGGCAAGAAGAATTGCAAACAGTACGCTTAATGCGTCAACCATTGACATTCTCAACGTAATCCGACAGAACGCTTCTTATGATTATCAGCAGAACGTACCGGAAGTTGCTACTGTCAATGACATTCCCAAAGTGGGAGAAATTATCTATGGTACACCTGCATTTGCAAACCAGTTTATCAACGCTCTGGTAAACAGAATTGCAATCGTGCGTGTACAGAGTGCAACCTTTAACAACCCTTACTCTATACTCAAAAAAGGTTACATTGAGTACGGAGAAACTGTCGAGGATATTTTCGTATCTATCGCAAAAGCTGTTGACTTCAATGTTGAAAAAGCGTCTAAACGTGAGTTCCAGAGAACTATTCCAGATGTTCGTTCAGCTTTCCACGTTATGAACTGGAGAGTAATGTACCCTGTTACCATTCAGGACGAGGACTTACGGCAGGCATTTCTTAGCATTGAGGGTGTTCAGAATCTTATCGCTAAGATTGTAGACGCTGTTTACACCGGCGCAGAGTACGACGAATTTCTTCTGTTTAAGTATCTGCTTATTAAGGCAATCAGCAACGGAAAAATGTACCCTACTTCTATTGGAGCAGGTGCAGACCTTAGCGAAGCGGCTGTACAGTTTAGAGGAACATCTAACCTGTTACCATTTATGTCAAGTGAGTACAACGAAGCAGGAGTTAAGACTAACACACCTAAAGAAAGACAGGTTATCTTCATGGACGCTATGTTCAATGCACAGTTTGACGTAAATGTGCTTGCAAGTGCGTTCAATATGGATAAGGCTGACTTCATAGGTAGACTGTTCCTCATTGACAACTGGACTGATTTTGATAATGAACGGTTTGACACTATCAGAGCAAACTCTGACGGTATCGAAGAAGTAACAGCAGATGAGTTAGCACTATTGGAAAACGTAAAGGCTGTAATTCTGGACGAAAATTGGTTTCAGGTTTACGACAACAATAATAAATTTACAGAGAAGTATGTTGCTTCTGGTTTGTACTGGAACTACTTCTATCATACGTGGAAAACGGTGTCAAATTCTCCGTTCGCAAATGCTATTGTGTTTGTTACCTCTTCCGCTGACGTTGCTTTGCCTAAAACTATTACTGTTCATGTGGACGCTAAAGATGAAAGTGATATTGCTACTGTATTTACTATCAGTGCTGACTTTGAAAAAGCAGGTCTTAATCCGCAGAATGTGAACTTTGTTCAGACAGAAGCACTTACAACCGCTGGTATCGCTGTTCAGAAATATGGTGGGCTTATTATCCCGACTTCACAGGTTGGAACAGACATCACAATTGTTGCAAAGATTAATGGAACTACTTATACAGCGACTACTGCCATAAATGGTTCTACTGATGTTGACGCAACTGTTACTCTTAACAAGGGCTAAGATTTTAACTGTAAGGGCGTATCAGTTTTCTGGTACACCCTTACTAGAAAGGGAGTGCTTGTGTGTATATACAACCTACAACAAATATAAGGTTGCTTAAAGATGTTCCTCTTGATACAACTTATGATCACACAATATACTTTGATAGTGCAACAGCGCAGTACAATTACTTTATTGGCTTGCAGAAATACAATTTAACTAATTACACTTATCAAAGAGTAAAACGTGGTGTAGCTAGGGTTGGAATTAAAGCCGACAATCTGTATGACTGTAATTACATGATGTTCCAGAATACAGCTTACGGAAATAAGTGGTTTTATGCATTCATAACATCGGTTGAATTTGTGAACAATGAATGTGCAGAAATTACCTTTGAACTTGATGTTATGCAGACGTGGTTCTTTGATTGTGAACCAGACTACTGCTTTGTTGAGCGTGAACATAGTGTAACCGATAATATTGGTGAACATATTGAGCCAGAAAGTGTAAATGTTGGTGAATATGTAGCTATGGAGTATAAAGATTTAAGCGTTGTACTTCAACCTATGGCTGTTATGATAATGATAATGGATGATTCTGATGAAAGCAATGGTACATTATATGACGGAATTTATGGCGGCTGTACATTATTTGCTTACAACAGAAATGATACTGAAAGTATAAAAAATAAATTAAACCAATACGTGCAAAAACCAGACGCAGTTGTTGCTATGTATATGTTTCCAGTTATAGGAACATCACAAGCTATACCACAGGGTGGGCTAAAAATAGCGTACAGTGAAAGTAATGCTACGGTTGCAGTTACAGGAACACAATTAACAGGTACAGAAAGTTTAGATGGATATGTGCCAAAAAACAAAAAATTATATACATATCCTTATAACTTCTTTCATGTTGATAATGCAAGTGGTAGTGAGTTAAATCTAAGGTATGAATTTTTTGAAAATAGAACACCTAAAGGTAACATAAGAGTTCCTATAACTATGCCAATACAATGCGTATTTAGACCAACAAATTATAAAGGTAGTGGTGGTGATACGTTTAACAATGAAAGTATAACATTAAGTAACTATCCTATGTGTTCATGGGGTACTGACGCATTTAAGGCTTGGTTAGCACAAAATGCTGTTCCTATTGGTGTAAATACTGCAAAAAACGCTATAAGTGGTGCTTTGACAGGCTTTGCATTAGGTGCTGTCGTAGGCGGTGTTGTAAGTGCTTCATCTGCCGCTTCGCAATATTTGTCGCAAGGTTATCAAGCTAGTATAGCGGCTGATATATCAAAAGGTAACCTTAACAACGGTGGTTCAAATGTTGGTAGTGGTAAGCAATCATTTTATGGTGGTAGAATGTGCATAACAGCAGAATATGCTAGAATGATTGACGACTACTTTACAATGTTTGGTTATGCAACAAGAAGATTGAAAAAACCTAACAGAAATAGCAGGTCTCATTGGAACTATGTAAAGACAATAAATGCTACTGTTACTGGTAGTGTTCCTGCTGACGATATGAAGAAAATTTGTAGTATCTATGATAATGGAATTACATTCTGGAAAAATGGTTCAGAGGTTGGGCAATATAACTTGAATAATACAGTGTAAAGGTGGTGAGATTAGAATATGGGTAGAAAGCGTGGAAGTACAGATATGTTTGGTGACAGTGCTACACTGAATAACTTGACATATATGCAGTATTTGAACAGACTGACAGAATTGGCTATAAGTATGTTTGAGTGGAAAAACTTACCACCTAGTGTTGACGCAAGGTATCTTGAACTACATCTCTTTGAAACTGGTTGCATGGTGTACTTTAATGATGATGTTCTTGGGAACTTGTGCTTGGACTGTATTACGAATGGCAGACTTGATGTGTATGGTAATCCTATTTTGCGTAAAGCTTACTCTGGATATAACAACTATCAGAAGTTATTGAAAGAAAATAATAGCGTAATTATCTGGAACAATTACTTGCACACGAATAGTGTACTTGATGTTAAAATGTTTTCGAGAAGATTGTACAACATTGATAGAATTATTGATGTTAATGCGAACGCACAGAAAACCCCAGTTTTAGTACAAGGTACAGAAAAACAAAGGTTGACGCTGATTAACTTATATAAGGAGTTTGATGGTAACGCACCGTTCATTTTTGGTGATAAGAACTTGGACTTAAATGCGTTAAAGGTGTTGCAGACTGGTGCACCGTATGTTTGCGATAAATTGTACCAGTTAAAGACGCAGATATGGAATGAAGCGTTGACATATCTTGGTATCAGTAATATCAACATTCAAAAAAAAGAAAGATTGGTTACTGATGAAGTAACTAGAAATCAAGGTGGTACTATCGCGAGCAGGTACAGTAGATTGGAGAGTAGACGTCAGGCTGTTGAAAAAATTAACGCTATGTTTGGTACGAATATTGAAGTCAATTATCGTGAAGATTTTCAGCAGATTAGCAATGATACTATAACAGATGCAGCAGGTACAAATACGATAGGAGGTGCAGGGAATGAGTAAATACACAACAGAAGTTAGGTTCATTTGTGAAAACAAAAGTGGACTTGAAATATCTGGTGGTAGTGCTGATGTTGATAGCATTATTGCTAATTCATGGAATAAGATTTTTACGAGTAAAGCACCGTTCTTTGATGAAGAATACAGAAGTATACTCTGTCAGAAAATTTTGAAGCATTATTATTTGCGTGAGATTTGTTGTGAAACGGTAGGTATCTGGACACTTTGGATGAATACCAGACTTGAAGAGATTATGCCATATTACAATCAGCTATATGAGAGTGCTAAGATTGAGTTCAATCCAATGCACAATGTGGACTTGACAAGTAAACATGAGAGAAATGTTGAGGGTACGAGTAAAGAAGATGGAACAAGAACAGATAATACCACTGGTAAAAGAACACTAACGGGTAACAGAGATACAGATAACACAAGTGTAGGAACAAGAAATACAACAAATAGTAGTGATGAAACAAAAAGAGATTTGTATTCTGATACACCTCAAGGCGCTATCACTGGTTTAGAGAATGAGAACTATCTGACAAATGCAAGAAAGATTACAGATAATGTGAACGGAACTGGAAACGAAGAAACTAACACAACTGAAAAGAGTGGTACTGATTATAGTGAAACAGAGGATACAACTGGTAAGATTGATGGTGTTACAAGTAACACAGGAAAAACTAACACTACAGAAGATTATCTGGAAACTATTATAGGTAAACAAGGTACAGAAAGTTTTAGCAGTCTATTAAATGAATTTAGGGAAACTTTTCTTAACATTGATATGAAGGTTATTGAAGAGTTTAATGATTTGTTCTTTGGACTTTGGTAATGAAAGGAGATTATTATGGCGAACATAAGAAGTATTACACCGAATGACCCGGCTAATTTTACACCAGTGTTAGGTAACTATAAGACATTACAACCGTTTCGATACTGGTGTCAAAAAGTGCTTCCATTAGTTTATGACGACAGTTTAAGTTATTATGAATTGCTTTGCAAAGTAGTGGACTATCTGAATAAGACTATGGAAGATGTTGAAACCTTGCATGGTGATGTGACTAAGCTGCATACAGCTTATGAAGAGTTGCAGAGTTATGTAAATAACTATTTTAGTACACTTGATGTTCAGGAAGAAATTAATAATAAGCTGGATCTTATGGCTAGTGACGGTACATTAACTAATTTAATCAACCCTCTAATCGCTCCAGCTGTAAGCGAATGGCTAAAGAATAACTTGACTCCAACTGCACCACCTATTGACAAAACATTAACAATTGAGGGGGCTTGTGCAGATGCCAAAATAACTGGTGATGTAATTAAATATTATACTGGTATTACCCCTTTTACGTTCAAAGCTACAGAAGAACAACAGTATAACTTTCACCTAGTACCGAATATTTTACCTGTTGGCTCTAATTTTACCTTATACATTGATAGCATTACTGGAAGTGCGAGTATTATTAATTTTGTTGGTCAGCCTACCAACTCTACAGGTGTTCCATTACTAACGAATATAGATGTTGGCTCATATCATGTTACGTTAAATAGTGAATATGAAAGTTTTGGTTTCTGGTCAGATAGTAACGACACAGTGATAACTGCTCGTATTATTAGTCCCATTACCGATAAGAGTTTAACATTAAATAATGTAAGTGCAGATGCCAAAATAACTGGTGATGTAATTAAATATTATAATGGTTGTGTGCCAGTAAAATACTCTAGTACAGATACAGATAATTATAACTTTACTATTATAAGAAACATTATGCCTCGTGGAACTATTCTTACTATTTACTGTGAAAGTGTTTCAAATAGTGGTGTTAATTTTGTTGGTCAAGTAATTGGACATCCTGGTGTAGCGCTTATAACTAATCTTGAAAGTGGTAAATATTATACAATAACACTTGATGCTGATTATACATCATTTGGGTATTTTACATCAAGCCCTAGTTCTGTATCGTGTAGAATATACACTAATTACAAAAAAGAATTAAAAGTATTAACAATGGGTGATAGTATAACAGAACTAGGTGTAAGTAATCGTGGATGGATTAAATATTTTATGGAAAATAGTAAATTTGCTGTAAAGCTAATCCATAATACAGCAGTTATTGGTGCATGGCTACATGACTCTATTGACACAATATATGACGGAAATCCTTCACAAGACAAACAAGTAAATAATACACTAGGTAATCAAGTACAAAACATAATAAACAACAAGTATGAAGAACCTGACATTATTATAATTGCTATAGGTATAAACAGTGGTGTGAATATAACACAAAATGACATAAAGAATACATACTATGATGAAAGTGGAAATAAAAAACCGCTTAATAATGTTGACAAAACAACAGACAGCGGAGCTTTCAGATATGCAAATGAAAAATTAACAGAATTATACCCGAATGCTAAAATATTTTGGTCTTCACCTATTCAATCAGCAAGAAGCGTCCACTCACAAGAAGATGTGGAAAAGTATGACAATTCTTATACAATAGCTTGTCACTTCATAGGGAGTGAACCTATACACTCTAATACTTGTGGTATAAATGGATTTTATGAAAAATGGCAAGAAGACGGAAAATATTTAATTGACGGACTTCACCCTAACGTAAATGGTGCAAAAACACTGGGTAAATATATTTCCAGTGAAATAAACAAACTAGTTTTCTAATTTATAAAAAAATAGTACACTATGGATTAAAACATAGTGTACTATTTTATTTGTACACTATATAACAAATATTGTTGCAGACTAAAACAGGGGTTTGAGATTAAAGGGGCAATTATATATTAGCATATGCGTACCTATATGTCAATACTATTTGCACCTAAATATTGCACAAATTTGAACCTACTTTTTTTGTACAGATTGTACAGGCAATGGGGAAATGGGTAAGGGGGTTTGAGATTAAAGGGGCAAA
>OHAF01001946.1_pt1 | contig 17121 bp, 20 predicted proteins | sample 1577041 | NCBI WGS metagenome assembly OHAF01 (sample SAMEA3541495, study PRJEB24748) | human gut metagenome | biome: human gut; feature: human-associated habitat; material: faeces | place: China | collected 2012
TTGGGCGTTGGTGTCATCGTATCTTGCGATGTAGGCCGTGAAGTCCTGAAGCAGCGTGGATTTGTCGCAGTTTGCCGCTTCCGCGAACGCGCTGACGACGGCCTCCACCTGATCCGGGGACAGGGCCGACAGGTCGATGTCCTCCGCTTCCATGTAGCGGGCGACCATGGCCGTAATGTCGCCGGGCGCAAGCGCCGTGGTCAGCGCGCCGCCCGTGATCTCCTGATAGGCCAGCACAAAGGCGGTCAGGCCGTCCGGGGTCAGGCGGCTGGTGTCCACGCCATGCTCTTCCAGATACTTTGAGATATAGGCGGTAATGTCCGCAGGCTTGAGCGCGGAGATATCCACGCCTTCCGCCAATTCCTCATACGCCGAAACCATGGCCGTGACATTTTCCGGCGTCAGGCCGGACACGTTCGCGCCGTTCGTCGCCTCCGCGTATGTGCTGACGTAGGCGATCAGGCCCTCCGGGGTCAGCTCCGCCTTGTCCGCGCCTTCCGGCACTTCCGTGTATTTGGCGATAAACGCCTCCACCTGCGGCTGCACGCGCTTCGTGTTCTCGTCCTCGCGCAGCCCGGCGATGATCGCGTCCGTCGTGATCGCGCCGGGGTCCGCGGCGAAGGCGTCCCACCGTTCCTGCGCGCCCGTCATGTCAAGGTCCGTGGCGATGGTCAGCACCTCTTCGGGCAGCGCGTCGCCGAACATCTCCGTAAGGCCCGGCAGTTCCACCTCGCGGTTATTCAGGAACGTCTGGATGGCGGCGATCTGCTCCAGCGCCGTCGTGAAGTCGATCTCCGGGAACATGGCCTGAATCTCGCTCTCCGACAGGCCGCTGTCCAAAAGGGACTGAATCTGCGTGAGCATGGCAAGGTATTCGGTCATCGCGCCCTCGTCCATGGCCGCGGCGATGGCGTTGAGGTCCTCCAGCAGGGCGGGCTTTTCGGTTTCGCCCGCGGCACTGTACTCCCGCAGCTTCCGCGTCAGGGTATCCACGTTCGAGGCCGCCTGCTGAATATCGGCCTGCGCCCAGACTTTCGGCACAACGTCGCTGAGCAGCGCGGCGTATTCCAGCGCGGCATTGCGGCGGTTCTCGTTGTACTTCGCGTTGAGTGCCTCCATGGCGTTCTGCCTCTCGGCGCTGTCCTCGATCAGCTGGATGAGCGCGTACTCCTTGTCGTACTGCGCGTCGATCTCCGCGTTCATGGCGGCCAGCCCCTGGGCGGCGGCAACGACGGCGTTCTCATATACCGTCACATCGGCATCCTGCTTGCCGCGCGCCTGCGCCCGCGCCACCTCGGCCTCCAGCTTCTGACGGATGGTGTCAAAGCCGTCCGCGTCCGCCGGGGATAGTCTGTACTTGACTTCAATGGCCTCCCGCGTGTCGATGAGCTCCTGCAGGCGGATTTGGTCAGCAGCGGAGAAATAGCCGTTCTGGCGTCGTTTGAGCAGAGCGGCAAGCTCCGCGTCCAGCGCATCCAGCGTGACCATGTCGTCCGCGAGCTGGTCGGATACGCCCGCATAGCCGCTTTCATCCGCCGCGGCCTTGAGCGAGGCGAGTTCCTCGCGGGTGGAGGCCGTCAGGCTCTTGAAGGATTCCGTCCAAGAGGATACAATCTCGTCGCTTTCCTTTTCGCCGTCCGTCCAGACCTTGATCAGCCCGTCCAGCCATTCCTGCGCGGACTGCGTCTGACGCACAAAGTCGCTTTCGCCCATGCCGAAAAAGGAAAGCCCTTCGCTTTTGCCGTAGAAGGTTTCGGCGGCCGTCTCCTTCCACTTCTCTGCGGTTTCGTTCATGCCCTCCAGCGCCTCGCGCGCCTGCTTCGCACCGGAGAGGTAGTCCGCCAGCGCGACCGTGCCCGCCACCACAGCCGCGGCGACCGCCAGCCACACCGCCGGAGACTTGGCGAGTACCGAAAGGAACCCCGACCAGCCGCCGCCCGCCTTGCCCACGGCAGTGGCAAACTTGCCGATGCCGGTGGAGAGCGTGCCGACGCCCTTTGTCACCTTGCCCAGGGCAAGGAGCACCGGCCCCGCGGCCGCGGCATAGGCGGCCATGCGGATGATCTGCATCCGCTGGGCCTCGTCCATGTCGAGGAAGCCTTTCATGAGGTCGCCCGCGCCGTCGATGAGGCGCTGAATCGTGGGATTGAGGTCGTCGCCGAGCTGCTGGGCGAAGAGAAGCGCGGTGTTTTTGAGGTTGATGAGGCGGCTTTCCGTGGTGGCGTAGCGCTTGCCCGCCTCCTCGGTGAGCGCGGTGTTCTCCTGCCAGGCGCTGATGGCCACGTCCTGCGTCCGGGCGAACAGCTCGTTGGCGTTGACCGCGCGCAGCAGCGTATCGCGCAGGCGGACCTCCGCGATGCCGATGTCATTGAGTGTGGCGATGGCCGAAACGCCTTCCTCGTCCATTCGGGACAGGCCCGTGATGAACGCCTGAAACGCCGCGGCGGGATCGCTCTCGAACAGCGCCTTGAAGCCCTCCGCCGTCAGGCCGGACACGCGGGCGAAGTCCTCCAGCGCCTCGCCGCCGGTGGCCGCGGCCACCTCCATCTTGACCAGCGCCTTGGAAAACGCCGAGCCGCCCATTTCGGCCTCGATGCCGACCGACGACAGCGCCGCGGCAAAGCCCAGAATCTGCGCCTCGGACAGCCCCACCTGATGGCCCGCCGCCGCCAGGCGCAGCGACATGTCCATGATGGAGGATTCCGTGGTGGCAAACTTGTTGCCCAGCTCCACCAGCGTCGCGCCCAGATTGCCGAACAGGCTCTGGTCCATGTTCGTGATATTGGCGAACTTCGCGAGCGTGGAGGCGGCCTCGTTCGCCACGATGTCCGTGGAATTGCCCAGGTCGATCATGGTGCGGGCAAAATCCACCAGATAATCGTTGCGGATGCCCAACTGGCCCGCGGTGGCCATGACCTCGTTGATCTCGCCGGTGGAGGCGGCAATCTGCGTGGACATGGCCTTGGAAGACGCGGCCAGCGCGTCAAATTCCGCCTCGGTGGCGTCCACGGTCTTTCGCACGCTGGTAAAGGTGGACTCAAAGTCCAGCGACGCCTTGATGGCTGTCGCGCCCAGGGCCAGCACGGGCGTGGTCACGGTGGTGGTCAGCGCGCGGCCCGCGGTGGTCAGGCCCCTGCCAACCGCGTCGCACTTTTTGCCGAAATCCTCCAGCGACTTGCCCGCCGCCGTCCAGGCGGACTTCGCGGTGGCGAGCAGCTGATTGGTCTTTTCGATCTCCACCCGCGTGGCTGCCACGGCGGTTTTGGCCCGGTTCAGCGCGGTTTCCGCGTCGATGACCGCGTCGTTTGCCTGACGGATTCTCTCCGGGTCGTTGGCCTGCTGCGCGGCCCGCAGCTGCTCCTGTGCTCCCTGCAAAGCCGCCTCGTACTGCGCAAGGCTTCGGCGCTGCAAATCGAGCTTTTCGGTGAGCAGCGTCTGTTTGGCCGCAAGCCCCGCGACGCTGGTATCCAGCTCCTTGATGCCCACGGTGGCGAGCTTGAAGCGGCTTTCGGCCAAGGTGATCTGCTTGCCGAAGGTGGCGATGGCCGCACGGCTCTCGTCGATAGAGCGGCCCGCAGCGTCCCAATTCGTCTGTGCCAGCGCGAGGGACTGGTTGCAGCGGGTGATCTCCGCCTGCGTGCTCCGGACGGCGGCGCGGGCGTTGTTGAGATTTACATTGGCTGTGCTCACCGCGTCGGCGGCGCTTTGCGTGCTCTTTTGGAGCGCCGTGTTCTGCCCGGCAAGCTTTTTGACCTCCTGCACGGAGGCGCGGTACTCGGTCTTGAGCGCGTCCAGATTGGCCCGTGCGGCGATGGTGGCGGAGTCGCTGTCGCCCAGCGTCTGCGAAAAGGTGCGCACCTGCTGCGCGGCGGCGGCTACCTGTGCCCTGAGCGCCTCTTGGGCGGCTCTGGCGTCGGTAAGGCGCTGGGCGTAGTCGCCCTGCCGGGCAAAGCACTCCTGCAGCTTGTCGTTGGCGGCGGTGAGCGCGCGCTCGTACTGGGCGACGGCCTGTTGCTGAAGCGTGAGCCGCCGCTGGAGCGTGGAGAGCTGCGCAGTCAGCCCTTCCGCGCTTTGCTCGAAGCCCTCCACGCCCGCGGCGGCGAGGCGAAACTGGCTCTCCGCTTCAGCGATCTGCTTTTGGACAGAGCGGATGTTGCGGGTGAAGTTGTCGGTTTGAAGCGACAGGGACACCACCAGGTCGCGGAGGGTTTCGCTCATCTTCTCTCACCTGCCAATCGCATCAAAAGAAGCGGCCATGAATTGCCGCTGAATTTCGGGTTGAATTTGACGATAAATACGGGTATACTAAGACCGGAAAGGAGCTGATTCCATGCCCAGCATCGTCCCTATCTCCGACCTGAAAAACTACAGTGAAGTGCTGCGTTCCTGCGATCAGGGCGCCACCGTATACCTGACCAAAAACGGGCGCGGGAAATATGTCGTGCAGAGCCTTGCCGAATATGAAAAGCTGCAGGCGACCGTCAGCCTTCTGGCAGAGCTGTCCAAAGGGATTGAATCCTATCACAAAGAGGGCGGCCTGACCGTCGATGAAGCCTTTGACGGACTGGAGGTCTGACATGGCCCGTGTGATCGTCTCCAGAGAAGCGCGGAACGACCTCGTTTCCATCCGGGATTACATCCGCGACGAGCTTTGTAACCCTGACGCGGCGCGGAGAATCCTTGCCCAGCTCAAAAAGAGCGTCTCCTCGCTGGAACATCATCCCGGTCGCGGCAAACCTCTGGATGCGCTGATCGCGGTACATACCGAGTATCGGTACCTGATCTGCGAAAATTACTGCGTCTTCTATGTGTGCATGGAAAGTACAGTGCTTGTCGTCCGCATCCTTCACCAGCGTCAGGACAGTTTCCGGGCGCTGTTCCTGTCCGAATGAGCTTTATGGCTTCACATCCGGCCACACCTCGTCGATATGGCGTCGGCGGGGTTTCTTTTTTTCCGCCTCCCGCCTTGCGTTCCACGCGCGGATCCTGAGAAACCCCGGCATGTCCATCCGGTCGATCTCGTCCATGCGCCAGCCGGCTTCCAGAAGGCTGTTGTAGGTGGAATAGATGAAATCAGGCAGCGTCAGGCGGTCGTCGCCTGGGCTTCCGTCTTCGCTGCCTTCGTAGGGAACTCATCCAGAATGCTGGTCGTCTGTGTCTGCACGGCCATGAGCGCCAGCGCGATGTCGTGCATGAGCCGGTCCACCGGGTAGTGATCCAGCACGTCGTCGGGCGTGAACTGGTTGCCGAACAGGACGCAGAACCAGCGGATCATCACGTCCATGGCCTCGCCGATGGACAGCTCTTTGGCATCCTGCGGCGACTCACCCTTGAGGGCGGCATTTGAGAGCGCGACGATGCGGCTGTACATCTTTGCCGCGGGTTCCATCTCCCGCAGCGCGCGCCCGGTGATGAAATCCACGGTGTACTTTTTTCCGTTCAGGGTACAGGTGATCATCCTTCCACCTCCACAAGTTCCAGATAGCGGCGCAGCAATCCGGCGACGGTGCCATCCGCGATGTGACTGTCGATGCAGCCTTCGTTCGTCCTGTCCACGACGACGATGAATGTCAGGTAGGCAAAGACATCATCCAGGCTCCATTCCCGGGAAGGCTTCTTACGGATGAACGGGTATTTTTCCCTTGCGTGCGCATCCCAGACGCCGCCTTCGTACACAAAGTTTACCAGTGCGCGGGCGCTTTCGTCGCGCACCCACGGAGCGGCGTGGGACGCCGCCAGAAATGTTTTTGCAATCTCCTTCATGGCTCCGGCTCCTTACTTTTTGGATTTCTTCGCTTCCAGCACCAATTCGATAATTTGGCCGCTGCTGTTGGTTCGGATCATGTGTACCTTGAACTTGGTATCGCGGTTGAACAGGAATTCATATTCACCCTTGTTCATCGAGATGGGATCCACATACATGCCCTGGACGCCCTTCCTTGTGAAGATGGTGTACTTCACATCCGCATACCATGCGCTGTCCTCGTGTGTGCCGGTGGACATGAATCCCTTGTCCGTTACCGTTTTGCCGATTCTGCCGCGCAGAAAGGCCGCGTCGGACATCTGCGCTTCCGTACCGCCGAGCAGATTGGCCGTCCAGTGCAGGTTCGCGCCGCGAAACGTGACCATATCCTGGGACGTCTTCCACTTCGCGAGGCCGCTGGTCGCGCCATCGATGAGCCTTTGGACGTCCGCGGAAGAGGGGTTGCCCTCGCGCAGGTCCGTGTTCATGGAGGAATACCAGCTGCCCGTGTACCACTGAATGCCCTGCCGCTCCGCGTCCGAAAGCATCCGGGTCCACTGCTCCCAGCTAAAGTTGTTTGCTTCATGCCAGATGGCCGCGGCGCTTTGACTGCCAAAACGCAAAAAGCCCGGACGGTTGGGCATGCGGCCCATAATCCCGCTGGAATTGCGATGGCTGCTTCCGCCTCGTCCGCCCATAGCTTACCTCTTTTTGCGCGCATGGGCAAGCGCGGCATAATAGGCGGGATGCTGCTCCAGATTTCCCTCACAGCCGTCAGGCACATCGCCGAAGAACAGGATTTTCTCCGGCTTCAGCCGCCGCATCATTTCCCGGTAGCCGCAGAGGAACAGCTTCCGGGCCGCCGGGCTTTTTTGAGCGCCTACGGAAGACACCGCGACGATGCCGCCCACCGGTTCGCCGTCAAAGCACCAGGCAAACGACGATTCGTCGCTCCAGCAGATCGAGGGGATCACCGTCATGCCCAGCCGCTGCCAGTACGCGCCCAGCTGATGCTTGCGCCAGTGGTTGTAGATCTGCACCGCCACGGGATAGTCGGTAAACAGGCTGAAATCGGGCGACATCACGGCGCGGAAATCCGAAAGCATCTGAGCGTACCGATCAGGATCATGCCATACGCGCTCAAAGAGATAATCGTCGATAAAAAAATGCACGCCCAGTCCGGCGCGCACAGTGCTGGTTTTTACGCAGTTGAATGGAATAAAGGGAAACGTCCCATCGAGCGTGACGGGCTCCAGGGACGGGATGCCATAGGGGCCAACCGTCTCAAATCCATCAAGATGCAGGTTGTGCCCGTTTCTCCTTAGGGCTTCCAGCGCCATCCGTGTCACCTTCCTTCAGAAAACGCACACCGCTTACCGGCGTATCACCGGCAGCGGTGTGCGTTTTGATTACGGCTCTGTGGTGAAGGCGGGCTCGTACACCGTTTCCAGGAACGTCGCCGCCTTGGAGGCGTCAAAGCCGTTCTGGCCCTCGTCGGCCACCGCCTGATAGCGTCCGTCGTGGGTGCGCTTGATGGCCGTCCACTCCACGGAGCCGTTCTGGCGGGTGATGGTCTTGCCCTCCTTGGTCTTGTAGCTCTCCGTCATGGGCTTGGCGCGCACCTTGTAGAGCCACACATAGCGGAACGCGCCGTCCGACTTCTCCGACTTGAAGCCCACGGCGAAGTAGGGCGGACGGTCGGACGCGGTGCGCACCAGCACGCCGTTGTCGTCGATTTGGTTGCCAAAAATCATCTCCTGGATGGCCAGCGGCACATCCGCCATGGAGGTGGAAAAGGTCAGCTCCGGGTCGGGATAGAGCACGTCAAACTCGATGTCGTCGGCGTACTGGATGTCCGGGTCGGTGTTGTCGGGGGTGATGGTCGCTTCAATCGCGCCCGCCACCAGCTGCAGTTCGCCATAGGTATGGCTGGTGTCGGTGTCCTCCGTGAGCGGTGCGATCACCACGTTTTTGAGGCCCACGGTCGAGGCGACCTGCGGGGATGCGGTAGGAGTTGCCATGGTCGATTCCTCCAATCGTTACAGTCGGTCAATGGCGTCCCGCAGCCCGTCGCGGATGATCTCATAGGCTTCATCCGCGCGGGTATCGTAGGCGGGACGGATAAAGGGATGCGCTGGAGCGGGTGCGGGGCCGCCGTGCCCGTACTCCACGGGTGTGGCGTAGTACGCGCCTTCCTCCTTGCGGTGCACGCCGATGGTGATGCTCTTTCCGCTCTTCCGGCGCTTCTTCACCGGGCCGATGCGGATGGAGCGGTTTAGCACCCCGGTGATGATTTGGGGATCTTCGGAGGCGTTAGCCTTCATCTGCTGGTGGATGGGCTGGGCAGCTGCCTCCAGGATGCGGCGGGCTACAGGCGCGCCCGCGCCGTCCGCGTCCATGCGGCTGGCCATGCCCGCGATATCCGTGGCAAGGCCGTCAAAGCCCTGCGTGTCAAGGGGCACCGGGCGTCACCTCCGTTTGCAGGCACCACGTCCACTGCACGGTGAACTGCGTGGTGGCGGTGTCGTAGGCGGGCTGGTTGTAGCCCTTGTCCGATTCCTCCACCATGAAAAAACCCGCGTCGTACATGGCGGCGCGGATGCGGTCGGCGGTATCCGTGGGATCGATATCGCTCCAGAGATTGAGGTACACATAGGTGCGGTAGGCCGTCACCCGGTCGTCCTGATGGGCGGCCTCCGTGGTGGTGGTGGAGTACACGGCGTACTGCGTGGGCGGGTTCTGGCTTGGGCCGGTCGCGCGCCACACGCCCGCCATGACGGGGATGCCGATGCCCCTGAGGGCTTCCTGAACCTGTCTCATCCGCTCTCACCGCCCCGTGCCCCGCGCGCCGCTTGCGCACGGGTTTCGCGTGGCAAATCCATGATTTGCTCACGCTCAGGATTCGCTTTGCTCATCCGCTCACCCCCTTGGAGAGCGACGCCTTCAGGCCCAGATACGTTCGCTTGAAGGCGTACTCGCCCAGGGTGGAAATGTCCCACTTCTCGCCCCGGAACCGCACCCACATGCCGGGTTTGATGTCGTCCCGGTAGCGGATGGTGAAGTTGATCACCTGCTCGGTGTTCATTACGTCCGCGGCGCGGTAGTGCTGGTTGCCCGCGTCCACCACGCTGGCCCATGTCCTGCAGACCACGATGTCGTTCGGCTTAGGATAGCCGTTTTCGTTGACGGTGTTTTCGGTGTAGCCGATCTCCACCAGGTGACGAAGATCGCCGGGATGCGGATCGGATTCAAAGTTCTTATAACCGCGCAAGCAGCTTCACCCCGCTTTCTTACAGAATGTTTTCAGAACATCTTCTCGGGATCGCGATAGGGGTAGAGCAGGTTCTGAAAGGCCAGCATCATGGTGCCATACGTCGTGCGGTCGGGCACATCCCGGTTTTCGTAGTAGAAGCTCACGAACAGCAGCACCGCCAGACGCACAGGCTCGGGCGCTTCCTCGGAAAACGGCACACGGCAGTAGTCCTCCGCGACGGCCTGCGCCTGACGGATCAGGCTTTCCAGATAGGCGTCCTCCGCGTCGTGGTCAATGCGCAGATGGGCCTTGACTTCACAAAGCGTCACGATCACGTCGCATCACCGGGAGGCTCCCGCATGAGGCCCGCCTCGCGCAAGGCGAGCAGCAGGGCGTTGAAGTCCGCGCGCAGGGCGGCGACGGTCGCCGCTTCGCTCTCCGCGATATAGGGCAAAGCGGCTCCGTCGCCAGGGGGCAAATCGAACAGCCCCTCCGCGCCCTCGACCGTCGCGCCGGGCAGGAAGGTCAGCTTGCCGCCGACAACCCATTCGCTGCCGCCGTGCGCATGATAGTTTCTTGCCGTGTGGTCCATGCCTTTTCATCCTCCTTACGCGCTCTTCATGGCCAGGCACCTGACGCCCTCCGTCTGCACCAGCCGCCCATCCACGCGCTGGGTCACGCGGAAGCCCACCTGCCCGGTGGCCGCATAGAGCTCGCTTAGCCGCTGCATGGAGCGGCCCTCGCGGTCCGCGATCCAGTAGCTGGACAGGTCGCCGAAGAGAATGGGCTTGGCTGACGCGGCGATGGCGGGCATATGCGTGGAGGTGACCAGCCGGTAGCCCAGCAGCCTGTCCGGCTCGCCCTCCTTCATGCCCGGCTGCCAGAGGTACTGCGAGTTGCCGTCCTTGAGCTTGCGGATGGCCTTGATGGTCGAATCGTGCATGAGGAACACCGCGCGCTTGCGGTAGGGGCTCTTGAGGGAGTAGATCAGGTCGAGCAGCTCGTCGGAGGTAAGCGCGGTGGCGCTGGCCGCGGTCACGCCGGTCGCCGCGCCATTGGTCGCGTTCAAAAGGCCGTAGGGCTTGCCGGAGCCGTCGCCGCCGATGAACGCCGCCTCCTCGGCATCGCCCACGCGGCGGGCAAACTCGGTCGCGATGTAGCTTTCCACGTCAAACACGCTGTCCTGCAGAAGCTCGTCGGACACCTTAATCATGGACGCGATCTTGTGCGCCCCGATGGTGATCTGCCCGAAGGCGTCGTCGGATTCGGGGATCGTACCTTCCTCCTCGACCCAGCTGGCCGTGCCGTGGGAAGCCACCAGCGGGATCTTGCGGTCGCCGGAGGCGGTGCGGATGATCTTGCACAGCGTGCGCAGCCTGTTTTCTTCCCGCAGCGCGTCCACCAGCGTGCGCTCATACTCGTCGGGGACGAGGTAGCCGCCCTCGCTGTCGGTGCCGATCTGCAGCGCGTTCTGCACGGAAAAATGGCCGCCGCGGCTGCGCATGGCGGTCCAGAAGGCCGATCTGTACTCGTCGGAGCCGCGGCCCGTGCGCTGGTTTGGGCGGGCCTCCGGGCGGGAAGCAAGAGGCGATGCGGTCGGTGCGTTCATCTCGCGTTCCAGCGCGTCGGCGCGTTCCGCGCGCTCGATGGCGTGGCCCAGATCGACCACCTCCTGCTCCATGCGCTCGTACTGCGCCGTGTCCTCGGCGGAGAGCATGCCGTTTTCGTCCTGACGCTCGCCAAGGAAGGCCTTTGCCCTGTCCCAGATCTCGCCGCGCTTTTTGCGCATGTCATGGATGTTGTTCATGGGGATTCCTCCTTATCATCGTTTCGTAGGGGTAATGAGCGCCAGCCGCTTTTGCAGCTGGATGACGGGGGTGCCGGGGCTTTGCGGCGCCTGTGCAGCGCTCGCCGCGCGGGCGGGCCGCCAGCGGTCCAGCCAGTTCTGCGCCTTGGCTCTGGCCTCCGCGAGGCTGGTTTCATGGGAAAAGGCCGCGTCGGGAAAGCCGCTGCCCGCATCGGCGATCCCGTCGATGAAGCCGTCCTGAAGCGCCTGTCCTGCGTCCATCCAGGTGGCATCGCGCATCATGGCGCCGATCTCGTCGCGGGATTTTCTGCACCGCCTGCCGTAGACGTTGAGGATGCTCTCCTTGCACGCCCTGAGCAGTCGGACGGCCTCCTCCAGATCCCGCTCGTTGCCCCAGACCATGACGCCGGGGTCGTGGATCATCCACAGGGAACCGGGGGTCATCTCCAGCCGGTCGGCCGCCATGGCCAGCACAGTGGCCGCCGAAGCCGCCGTGCCGGAGACGATAATGTGGACGCTGTCGGGATAGGCGCGCAGGTCGTCGAACATCCGCACCGCCGCGTTGCAGGAACCGCCGTAGCTGTTGAGGAAAATGCGCAGGTCCCCGTGCGCTTCCTCTCCCTCCGGATAGAGCATCCCGTGCAGCGCCTCGGGCGTGATCTCGTCGCCGAACCACGCCTCGTCGTCGATGTAGCCGTTCAAGTGAATGTCTCTCAAGTGTCATCACCTTCTTTCTGCTTCTTTCCCTCCGCCGGCTGTTCCGTCGGCCCGGGCACACCCAGCCCCGCCTGGCTGATGGGAACCATGTTGCCGTTGACCAGATACGTGTCCCCGCCCTCCTCCGCGGCGATGGGGTTGAGGTTTTCCAGCGCGCGGATGTCGTTGGCGCTCATCCAGCCGTTCTGCCGGGCGATGGCGTAGCCCTCCATGCGGCTCTTGTAGTCGCCGCGCATCAGGCCGTCGATGTTGAACTGCACATAAAAACGCCCCTTTTCGTTTTCCGAAATCAGGGCGCGGTTGACCGCCTGCTCGATGCGCACCAGCCATGGGCGGATGGTATGGACGGCGAAGGAGATGTTCTGGCTCTCGATGTTGGAAAACGTCGCCCGTTCCAGATCGCCGATCATGTGCGGCGGCACGCGGAAGATGCGGCAGATCTCCGTGACCTGGAACTTGCGCGTCTCCAGAAACTGCGCCTCGTTGTTGGGCATGGACAGGGGCGTAAACGTCATGCCCTCCTCCAGCACCGCCACGCGCCCGGTGTTTCCCGAGCCGCCGTAGGCCGCGTTCCAGCTGGCGCGCAGGGCGGCGGGGTCCTTCACCGTATTGGGGTGCGTGAGGATGCCCGAGGGCCGCGCGCCGTTGGCAAAGAACCTGCTGCCGTACTCCTCTGCCGCGATGCCAAGGCCGATGGCCGCCTTTTCCAGCGCGATGGGGCTGTACCCCATGACGCCGTCAAAGCCGAGGCCGGGGATGTGCAGCACGTCCTCCGGCGCGAGATACGCGAGCTTTCCGTCGGAGGTCGTGTAGGTGTAGGTCAGCTTGCCCCTGCTGTCCCGGTCCACGGCCATGCGGTCGGGCAAAAGCGGATACAGCCCATGATGCCGCTGCGGCCCGAACGGAGGATCTGGCAATAGCTGTTGCCGTAGAGCAGCAGGTGCGAGAGCATGACTTCGCGCCAGACGAAGCTGGTCATCTCGGTATTCGGCTCGTCGTGCAGCAGGCGGTAGAGCGGGTGATCGCCGGCCTTTCGGCTGCCCGCATCGGTCGCCTCGTACACATGCAGCGGCAGGCTGGCGACGGTCTCGGCGATGACCCGCACGCAGGCGTACACCGCGGAAACCTGAATGGCCGAAGTTGGGGTGACGGACTTTCCCGAAAGGCTCGCGCCGTAGTAAAAGCCGGGCGCGGCGGAGACGGCGTCCCGAGGGGATGTCCGCCTGTCGGGCTTGTCCCGGGCGCGGAACAGGCCAGGAAATGGATTTTTCATAAAAGCCTCCTGATTGCAGGCATGAAAAAAGCACCTCATTGCTGAGATGCTCTCCATGTGTCATTCCATGCCGTCTCCGACGGCAGACGGTCTCAATGCTCCTCGTCGATGTAGCGCACGTTGGTCAGAAAAGCGAACAAGCCCTCCAGCCGACCACGCTTATCGGTGTCAGGTTCCACAAGATAGCGAAAGGCACAGTGTTCCCTAATAAATTCTTTTGCCCGCTCCATGTTCGTAATGTCTGGATAACGCTCATCGGTAACGAGGTATTTTTTCAGTCGGGCGTTTGCTTCGGGACCCATCAGGTGGTTGGTGTACAGGCGGCGGCGCAGCTTTTTCGTGCGGCCGACGTAGAGCGTTTCGCCCGTGTCCTTGAGGAAGATGACATACACGCCCGCTTCATCCTCGGGAAGCATTGACAGCTTGAGCTGGTCAAAATCGTACTGCGGGCTGTTCATGAGCTTTTCGAACAGATGCCGGGCCTCCGCATGCGGCTCAAGACGCCGGTAAACCTCCAGACTCATGACGACCAGATCATTCCGGCCATCGACCTCAACGCGCACGGGTTCTGCGGTTTTGTGGCAAAGCTCGCTGACGTCTTCGGGGTTTTGCAGTGCGGAAATAGGGATGGTTTGCATTTGAAACCTCCAACGGATTTGTGCTGTGGCCAGTATAGCATAGGGTTTGAAAACTGTCAAAATAAACCTGTGCCATTACAGCCCTCTCCCCGTTTTCCGATCATGGCACGCCTTGCAAAGCGCCTGCCAGTTCCCCTCGTCCCAGAACAGCTTTTGATCGCCCCGATGCGGGATGATGTGGTCGACCACGGTCGCCGGGACGATCTTCCCGCGCTTCAGACATTCCGCGCACAGCGGATGTCTGCGCAGGAAGCGGTCGCGGGATATGCGCCATTCACGGCCATAGCCCCTTCGATGGGCGTTTTCTCTTGCGTACAGGCCGCGATGCGCTTCGCAGTACACCCCGTCCGACAGGTTCGGGCAGCCGGGATGGCGGCAGGGGCGCTTGGGTTTTCTGGGCATAACGCACCTCACAGAATCAAAAGTCCACGGTGATTGTAGACGGAATCGCCGCCCTGGTTCTTCATGGCCCGATCCAGCGCCATGACCAGCGCGACGGCTCCGTCCACCTTCTCCGTGGATTTTTCCTTGTCCAGCTTCAGGTTGCCCGCGGGGTCCGTGCGCACGTAGGCGTTGTCCATGTTCCAGCGCAGCACCGGATGTCCGCCGTGACAGAGCCTATGTTCCAGCACGATGCGCATCAGCTCCTTGGTCGGCGGGCTCATGTCCTTGAAGCCCTGCCCGAAGGGCACCATGGTAAACCCGTCGTCCTCCAGCGTCTGCACCATCATGGTGGCGTTCCACCGGTCGTGGGCGATCTCGCGGATGTCGTATCGCTCACCCAGCTCACAGATGAACCGCTCGATGAAGCCGTAATGCACCACGTTGCCCTCCGTGGTCTGGATGAAGCCGCGTTTCGCCCACTGGTCGTAGGGCACATGGTCGCGCCGCACGCGCAGGGAGAGCGTCTCCTCGGGCAGCCAGAAAAAGGGCAACACCCTGTACGGCTCGTCCTCCGAGGTGGGCGGGAACGCCAGCACCAGCGCCGTCAGGTCGGAGGTGCTCGACAGGTCCAGCCCCGCGTAGCACGCGCGGCCCTCCAGCGCATAGGGGTCCACCACGCCGCCGCACTCGTCCCACTTGTCCATGGGCATCCAGCGCACGGACTGCTTTACCCACTGGTTCAGGCGCAGCTGGCGGAACTGGTTCTCGTCCGCCGGGGTCTCCTGCGCCTTGCGGAAGGCGTCGCGCACCTTGTCGATGGTGATGGTGTGATCCAGCGAGGGATTGGCCCGGTACCAGTTTTCCTCGCTCGTCCAGTCCGCGTCGTCCGGCAGGCCGAAGAGCACCGGGTAAAAGCGCGGGTCGATCTTGCGCCCTTCCAGAATGTCCAGCGCCTTCTGATGCACCTCCCAGCAGATGGAGTTGCGGTCGGTGCCCGCCGTGGTCAGCAAGAACCACAGCGGCTGTTTTCTGGCGTCGCCCGACCCCTGCGTCATCACGTCGTAGAGCGCGCGGGTGGGCTGGGTGTGCAGCTCGTCAAAGATGCAGGCGGACACGTTCAGGCCGTGCTTGGTGGCCACCTCGCTGGAAAGCACCTGATAGATGCTCCCCGTGGGCTGATAGATCATGCGCCGGGTGGACGGGATGATCTTGACGCGCTTCATGAGCGCCGGAGACTGCCTGACCATGTCCACCGCCACGTCGAACACAATGGCGGCCTGCTGGCGGTCGGACGCGCAGGAGTAGACCTCGGCCTTCCACTCGTCGTCGTTGATGAGCATGTTGAGCGCGATGGCCGCGCCCAGCTCGGACTTTCCGTTCTTCTTGGGAATTTCGATATAGGCCGTGGTGTACTGGCGCATGGTAGGATCGTCGTCGCGCACCGTGCCGAACACGTCCCGGATGATCTTCTCCTGCCACGGCAGCAGGTGAAAGGGCTGGCCGTGGAACTCGCCCTTGGTGTGGCGCAGGGCCTCGATGAAGCGGACCACGCGTTGAGCCTTCCGTTCGTCAAACGCCATTTACCACTCCCCCTTGAGCAGCCGTTCCATGGGGTCCTCCGAAGCGCCATCCTCCGAACCGCCCCCGGCGATGATGCGCGCACGGGTCGCCGGCGTCAGGCCGAATTCCGAGCAGAACGACTGCATGATCTTGAGGTTCTGCTGGGCGATGCTGACCTGCGGCACCTGCTGCACATAGCCGCTGGGCGTCTGAAAGATGGAGCCGTGCTGGGTGATGAACGCCTCGGCCTCCTTCCACCGGGCATAGGCCTGGCAGTAGCCCTCAAACGCCGTGAGATCGGCCATGGTCAGCACGCCCATGGCTTCCAGCGCGGGAGCAAGCCGCTTCCATTCTTTTTTTGCTTCCGGCAAGAGCCAAGCCGGGCATTTGAGCGTGGCCTTGGGTGGGACGGGCTCCCGGTCGTTGAGCGGGCGCTTGCCTGGGTTGCCCTCAAGCACCTTGAGCGCTGTAGGTTTGGGCTTTCGGCCCCGTGTCGCCATGGGCATCACCTCCTTCCAAGGCCATGGGATTATGGGCTGACCGCTTCATAGGAAAGCTCCTGTCCGTTGCGCAAGACATGGACAGGAGCATCGGGATATTCGGCTTTGTAACGCATCACAATGACGCTGGCATAGCGCGGATCGAGCTCCATCGTGCGACAGACGCGGTCCGTCTGTTCACAGGCCATGAGCGTCGATCCGCTGCCTCCGAACAGATCCATGACCACGCCGTTGGGGGCGGAGCTGTTCTTGATGGGATAGGCCAGCAGCGGGATGGGCTTCATGGTGGGATGTTCCTTGCTACGCCGGGGCTTGTCGAACTTCCAGACCGTGGACTGCTTGCGGTCGGAAAACCACTTGTGCTTGCCGTTGGGCAGCCAGCCGTAGAGCACCGGCTCATGCTGCCACTGGTAGGGCGAGCGCCCCAGCACGAGGCTGTTCTTCACCCAGACGCACACGCCGCTAATGTGAAAGCCCGCCTCCTTAAAGGCGCGGCGGAAGTTGAGCCCCTCCGTGTCCGCGTGGAAGATGTACGCGCTGCCGCCTTCCGCCAGATGCGCCGCCATGTTGCGAAACGCCGCCAGCAAAAACGCATAGAACGTTTCATCGGCCATGCTGTCGTTCTGAATCTTCTTGCCGTCCGCCGATTCATAGGCGACGTTGTACGGCGGATCGGTGACGACGAGGTTGGCCTTGAGTCCATCCATGAGGCGCGCCACGTCGCTGGTGTCGGTCGCGTCGCCGCACAGCATCCGGTGGCGCCCGAGCGTCCACAGGTCGCCCGGCTTGACGAAGGGCGTCACCTCCTCCGCGTCCAGTTCGCAGTCGTCGTCCTTGACGTCCTTGTCATGCACCTGGGAAAACAAGTCATCAACCTCCGCCGCGTCAAAGCCCGTCGCGCCCAGGTCATACCCGGAAAGCTGAAGATCGGCAAGCAAATCGGCCAGCGCTTTCGGCTCCCATTCGCCCACGGCCTTGTTGAGGGCGATGTTAAGCGCCTTTTCGTCCTGCGGATCCTCGATATGCACGACCACGCAGTCGATCTCCGTCACCCCTTCGGCCAGCAGCACCTTGTAGCGCTGGTGCCCGCCGACGATGTTGCCCGTGACCTCGTTCCAGATCACGGGATCCACATAGCCGAAGTCGTGCAGGCTTCGCTTGATTTTTTCGTAGGCGGGATCGCCGGGCTTGAGGTCCTTGCGGGGGTTGTATTTAGCGGGCTTCAGCTTTTCGACGCTGATTCGCC
>OHAF01001947.1_pt1 | contig 17121 bp, 17 predicted proteins | sample 1577041 | NCBI WGS metagenome assembly OHAF01 (sample SAMEA3541495, study PRJEB24748) | human gut metagenome | biome: human gut; feature: human-associated habitat; material: faeces | place: China | collected 2012
GGGCGGCGGCACTTATGAACCGGATTGCTTCTATGACTATTGCTCCGAATACGGTATTTTACTGATGCACGATTTTATGTACGCATGTGCTTTTTATCCCGACCAGAAGGATTCGTTCCTTTACGAAGCAGAACGCGAGGCAGAATATCAGACCAAGCGTCTGGCGCATTATCCCTGTATGGCAGTCTGGACCGGAAACAACGAAATCGCCGAGTCCTACACCGACTGGTTCCCGGGAATGCTGCAGCCCGAACGCTACTGGGGCGATCAGATTTTCAACTACATCCAGCCCCGCGCAGTCCAGCACAATAGCCCGCTGATTCCCTACATGCCCTCCACCCCGTACTTTGGAGAACGTTCCAATACCACTGAAGAGGGAGACGTCCATGCATGGACTTATTTTGGACGCGATTCCAAGACGAGATTCAAATTCTCTTACGAACTGGAAGCTTTTGATCGATTCCCGGCGCGTATTTCCAGTGAATACGGATTTTTCGGCGCGCAGATGAAAAGCACCGTCCGCCGGTATTTGGACGGGGAAGAGATGTCCTTCAACAATCCGTCCTGGAAGCATCACGGCGAGTTCGAACGCAAGCGTGGGGCCATTGACGGCGTTATCAACCGCCATCTGACTGAATTTTCCACGCTGGACGAACGCAGCTATCTGCTTTACAGCGGTATCATGCAGGGACTTTTATATGCCGAAATGGCAGAGGCGCTCCGCCAGAAATCTTATGGTGCCGGCGATCTGATCTGGATGTACAATGACTGCTGGCCGGAAACCGGTTGGACCATTATCGATTACTATCTGACCAGAAAGGTTTCGTTCTACTTCTTAAAACGCGCTTTTGATACGAAAAAACTGATTATCCGGAAGGCAGACGGCGGCGCGGTTGTAACCGTCATCAACGAAACCCCTGATGAAATCCGGACAACTATCTGCGTCGGCACACAGACCTTTGATGGCGCACACAATAGTGTTCTCCTGACAAAGGATCTGACCGTCGCTCCGCATTCCTGGCAGCAATTCCATGTGGACGCTGAAGAGCCTGCCGCAGACGGATATTTCGTTGTAAGTGCAGACGGCTTTGAAACAGCTGACAGCCTGCGCGCTTATTACCGCGAATACACTATTCCGGAAAGCGATGCGGTGATCGAATCCGTTGAAAAAGACGGCAGCGATCTGCTCGTAACCGTCCGTGCAAACGTATTTACACCGTTCGCTTATCTGATGACAAGCGACGACAGAGTACATTACAGTGATAACTACCTCAAGCTCTATCCCGGAGAGGCAAAAACGATCCGCGTAGAAAACTGTGACGAGACACCTACACTGTACACAGCTGCGACAATGCACGCGTAAATTTGTATATACCTGTTATGCGCATGCGTAAAAAGATTCACAAAAGGATCTTTCGCGCATGCGTTTCATATTGAGTGGGCATCGTCCTGCGCAATGTCAAAAGAAAGGGGCCTTATGTCACATACGATTATTGACCTGCCGCCTGTCGGAGACGACGGCAGGCTTTACCGCGATACCGCTTTAAATTTCGTGGAATCCCTGATTCCGAATCCGTGGAACAGCTGTCACGCGCCCGATCTTTTAGAGCTTGAAAATGGCGATCTGCTTTGCTGCTGGTTTGCAGGCTCCTGCGAGGGAAACGCGGACGTCAGCATCGCTGTGTCACGTCTGTCAGAGGACAGTTCCCAGTGGGAAACACCGGTAATTGTTTCCGATGATCCAACCCGCAGCGAGCAGAATCCTTCCCTCTTCCTGCATCCAAACGGAGAAATCTGGCTGATGTATACCGCACAGGTTTCCCGTGATCCCAACAATCCAACCTCTGACAATTTACAGGGAACTGCTGAAATCCGCCGGAAAATTTCCCGCGATAACGGGCGCACCTGGGAGACGACTGAGACAATGTTTTCTGCTCCCGGCTCGTTCTGCCGGCAAAAGATTCAGATTCTGTCCAACGGACGTTTTATTTTCAACAATTTCCGCTGTGCGATCAACGATTCCTGCATGGGAGACGATTGCACCGTCCTGCAGCTTTCAGACGACCAGGGCAAAACCTGGCGCAGCGTCATGATGCCCGGCAGCCGCGGGCGCGTACACGGCAATATCGTGGAGCTTTCTCCCGGAAATCTGATCTGCCTGCTGCGCAGCCGCTCTGCTGACCATATTTACCGTTCGGAATCCCATGATAACAGCGAGACCTGGAGCGTGCCGGAGCCTACTGTGCTGCGCAACAACAACGCAAGCATTACCGCAATCCGTCTTCAAAGCGGCGCAGTCTGCGTTGTATACAATGACGTCGCCTTCAATGACGAGCCCGAGCGCACCGTCTGGCCCGACCAGCGCTGTCCTGTCGTACTCGCCATTTCCGAGGACGGAGGAAAAAGCTGGCCCTGGCGGCGTATCATCGAGCACGGCGAGGGCTTTATCGGTCCGTGGAACGACGTCAACAACCGCCGTTACGAATATCCCTGCCTGATTCAGGGAAAAGACGGCAGGATTCATGTCGCTTATGCGTGGGGCTATCGTAAGCGTATTAAATATCTGTGCATAGATGAAGCATGGATCCGAGGAGAAAAGCTTTGTAAAGGCGTTGGCGGGGACGAGACTCTGACCTGCAAAAGATAAGGGAAAGCAAAGACGGCAACATTCTATTGTCATGAATAAAAACCGGCAGACAGCAAAGCTTTGATCGCTTCGCTGCTGCCGGTTTTTCTATGTCCGGCGTGGACAGTGTTATACAAACCGATATTCTGTTACGGTGTGATACGGTCTGTCAGGTCCGAATACCGAAGAAGGAAACTGTGGTTTGTTCGGTGTATCCGGATAGAACTGGGTTTCCAGTGCCAGGCCCGCTCTGTAGCCGTAGGTTTTCCCATCCTTTGCGGCTTCAAGATCCCTGGAGTTGCCCGAATAGAACTGAACGCCCGGAAGATCTGTATAAACCTCCATCGTGCGGGATTTATCGGAGTTCTTGACAACTGCAATTTTACGAACCTGCCCGGTGTAATTGTCCAGAACCCAGTTATGGTCATATCCGCCTGCCATTTTAAGCTGGTCAAAGTCTGCATCGATCCGTTCGCCGATCAGATGCGGCTCTGTGAAGTCCATCGGTGTACCTTCTACGCGTAAAATATCTCCATTCGGAATCGATTCTGCATCGGCCGGGGTATACGCATGGGAAAACAACTGCAGCTCATGGTCGGTAATCTGTCCGGCACCGTGTCCATCCAGATTGAAATAGCAATGGTTTGTCAGGTTAAGAATCGTATCTGCATCGCTTACCACATCATAGGTAATGCGCAGTCCGTTCTCCTCCGTCAGCTCATACAGAACCGAAAAGTCCCTGTTTCCGCTAAAGCCAAGTTCCCCATCTTTCATAGACATCGTGAATAAAATGCCGTTTTCTTTTTCTTCGGCATCCCAGATCCGCTTATGCCCACCCAGAGCTCTGTGACTGTGCAGGTTATTGCCATTATCGTTGACAGACAGCTCGTAGGTTTTTCCTTCGAGGGTGAATTTTGCACCGCCGATCCGGTTCGCATTCGGCGCAACGACTGCACCATAAAATTTACCGTTTTCCAGATATTGCTCCAACCTGTCATAACCGAGCGCAACGTCTGCAAAATTGCCGTTATGATCCGGCGCCCAGATGCGGATGATCAGCGCACCGAAGCTGCTGACCGTCACCTTCATACCATGACTGTTTTCCAGTGTATACAAATACACCTCTCTGCCGTTTACTTCCCCGAACAACTCTTTTTTCATAGGTTCGTCCATCTCTTTCGTCTGAAAATTTTGTCTGTTACAGCTCAGTACGCCCCTCCAGCGCACGAAGCAGTGTTACTTCATCAATGTATTCCAGATCGCCGCCTACCGGTACGCCGCTCGCGATTCTCGTCACGCGGATTCCGGTAGGTTTAATCAGCTTGCCGATGTACATCGCCGTCGTCTCACCCTCAAGGCTGGAGTTAGTTGCGATAATGACTTCTTTTACCTCCGGCTCTCTACTCAGGCGCTCCATCAGCTCTTTTAATTTGATATCATGGGGTCCCACGCCCAGCATCGGAGAAATCGCCCCGTGCAGCACATGATAGACTCCTTTGTATTTTCCGGTTTTTTCGTAGGCAGCCAGATCCCGGCTGTTCTCCACAACCATAATCGTCGAATGGTCCCGCTCTGTGTTGGCACAGATCGGGCAAAGCTCGTTATCGGTCAGGGTAAAACATTCCTTACAATAGCGAACATTCTGCCGAGCCTGTATCATCGCATTTGCAATCCTGTTCACCTTTGCTTCCGGAAGCCCGATCAAGTGAAACGCCAGACGCTGCGCAGTTTTACTGCCAATTCCGGGAAGCCCCGAAAGCTCGTCAATGAGTTTGTTGATATAGCCGCTGTAAAGATCCATATCAGAACGGGAAGCCTCCGCCGAGTCCGCCTGTCATTTTACCCATCAGCTCCTGGCTCGCTTCGTCCGCCTGCTTCATCGCTTCATTCACAGCCGCAACGATCATATCCTGCAGCATTTCCACATCTTCCGGATCTACTGCTTCTTCGGAAATGGTCAGCTTTACCAGCTCCTTTTTGCCGTTTACGACAGCCTCAACCGCGCCGCCGCCGGATTTTGCAGAGAACTCTTTCACCTCGAGTTCCTTCTGTCCTTCTTCCATCTGACGCTGCATGCGCTGTGCCTGCTTCATCAGGTTATTCATGTTGCCGGGCATACCCATGCCGCCCGGAAAACCGCCTCTCTTTGCCATTTTATTACATCCTTTCTGTTTGTTACTCTTCTTCTATGTCCATATGAATGACCCTTGTCAGGTCTACATAAGAACTTTCCATTTCCTGTTTGCTGCGCACACTGCGGACTTCAACCTCGATCTGCCTGCCCGTCAGCTCCGCCAACAGTTGTTCCAGTGCGCCCTTATTTGCCGGTTCTTTGGTAAAATAATCGGACGCCAGCCCGTCTTCCACCACAAGCAACAGCCGATTGTCACCGCCAAGGCTTAGGCGCGCATTTTTGAGATACGACTTCATCGGCTGCTGTGCACTTCCTGCAACCCGCGGCCACTTGGCTACGATTTCTTTGATTTCCTCGGGAACTGCCTTGGGCAGCTCTGCCTTTCTGACCGGCGCTGCTGCCTGCACTGCGGGCTGTCCTGTCGGCACCGCTGCGACTGCAATCGAGCCGCTTTCGATCTGTTCCACCGTCTGTTCCAGCTTTCGAATCCGTTCCAGAAGTGTATCTTCGTTCGTCTCCATCTCCGGCCTGCACAGCCGAATCAGCGCCATTTCAATCAGGACACGTTTCTGACCCGCATAGCGAATCCTACCGGACAGCTCCGAAAAACACCGGATATCCCGCATGATCGCGTCTACTTCGATCTGCTGCGCTTCTTCTTTCAATCTTGCCAGATTCTCACTGGATATGTCAATCACTTCTTCACAAGAATCCCCGGAAGTTTTCACCAGCAGGAGGTTGCGCAGATACCAGGTAAAATCGGAAACAAACTGGCTCATATCCCGTCCCTGCAGCACGATCTCTTCCAGCACACCGATACAGCCCGCCACATCCCGCGCAATCACGCAGCGCAACAGTTTGCTGAACACTGACGTATCCACCGCGCCCAGCACGTCCAGCACCATATCGTAGGTCAGCTCGTGTCCGAAATGGAACGCGAGGCACTGATCCAGAAGGCTCCAGGCATCACGCATCGCACCGTCTGCAGATTTTGCAAGGTATTTTAACGCCTTTTCCTCGATCGGCAGCTCTTCGCCCGCCGCGGCAAGGGCTTCCTTCATGCGCTCTTCGATCTGTTCGACCGTCAGGCGCTTGAAATCATAACGCTGACAGCGGGACAAAATCGTAACCGGGATTTTGTTGGCTTCCGTTGTCGCCAGAATAAAGATGACGTAGGACGGTGGCTCCTCCAGGGTTTTTAACAGTGCGTTGAATGCTCCCGCAGAAAGCATATGAACCTCGTCGATGATATAAACGCGGTATTTTCCTTCCGTCGGGGAATATGCCACTTCGTTCACAATTTCACGAATATTATCGACGCCGTTATTAGATGCCGCATCTATTTCTACTACATTCATGCTTCTGCCTTCTGCAATCGCCTTACAGGATGCGCATTCTCCGCAGGGGCTTCCGTCCACGGGATGCTCGCAGTTGACACTTTTTGCAAAAAGCTTCGCAATACTCGTTTTACCGGTACCTCTTGTACCGCAGAATAAATAGGCATGACCGATACGATCCGACCGGATCTGGTTTTTCAGTGTTGTGACAATCGCATCCTGCCCCTTGACCTCTTCAAAGGTGGTCGGACGGAACCGTCGATACATCGCCGTGTAGGACATGGACGAACCTCCTTATGTTCTCCGCAAAGCAGACGGCGTCACGCAATATACGCGGCGCCGTCCGTTGTCTTTTAATCTCCGAAGCTGATGCCCATCATCTTCGCCTCTCTGACGATGGATGCGTTGGGATCGAGCATTTTTAACTTACCTGCCACCTCTTCCAGCGGAACCTTGACGATTTCACGGTGCTTGTAGCCCACCATAAAGCCGTATTCTCCCGCAAGAATCATCTTGCCTGCTTCCGAGCCAAGCCGACTGGCAAATACGCGGTCATAGGCACAGGGGCTTCCGCCTCTCTGGGTATGTCCGGGCACGGTTACACGAACCTCCATGCCGCTCTTTTCCTGAATCTGCTCTGCGATCTCGTAGGAAACCGAAGGATATTTATAGTTTTCCAGTTTTTTCTTATATTCTTTTTTCGACAGCTTGGCGTCCTCTTTGGAGATCGCGCCCTCTGCAACTGCCAGAATTGTAAATCTGCTGCCGCGGTTATGCCGTTCGTTGATTTTTTCCACAATCTTGTCGATATCGTAAGGAATTTCCGGGACCAGAATGATGTCCGCGCCGCCCGCGATACCGGCATTTAAGGTCAGCCAGCCAACCTTGTGTCCCATAACTTCTACGATAAATACGCGTCCATGGGATGCCGCCGTCGTATGGATGCAATCCAGCGCGTCTGTTGCAATGTTGACCGCGCTCTGGAAGCCAAAGGTCATATCCGTTCCCCAGAGGTCATTGTCGATGGTCTTGGGCAGCGTTACAATGTTCAGGCCTTCCTGACGCAGCAGGTTCGCTGTCTTATGTGTGCCGTTGCCGCCGAGGATTACCAGGCAGTCCAGCTGCAGCTTATAATAGGTCTGTTTCATCGCCGCCACTTTGTCGACACCGTCTGCGCCGGGCTCACGGATCAGCTTGTAAGGAGTACGGCTGCTGCCAAGGATTGTGCCGCCCTTTGTCAGAATACCCGAAAAATCGTCATACGTCATCAGACGGAACTTTCCGTAGATCAGTCCCTGATAACCGTCCTGAAAGCCATAGATTTCAACGTCTTCTGTGCTGTTATAAAGCACCTTTGCCACGCCTCTCATCGCTGCATTCAGTGCCTGACAGTCACCGCCGCTGGTCAGCATACCTACTCTCTTCATCCCAAAGTCCTCCTTCTCTGTGCTGCGCCCTCTGCAGCCATCATTTAACTAGAATTATATAATATTTTAAAAATATGTACAAGTGACTGTAAAATTTTCGCTTGCATATTAGAGATTTTTCGGCTAGAATGATGATGTTGTAAAAATATATGGAGAAGTACCCAAGTGGCTGAAGGGTCCGGCTTCGAACACCGGTAGGCTGTAACAGGCGCGAGGGTTCAAATCCCTCCTTCTCCGTACCATGGGGCCGGGTTCGTTTTATGAACCCGGCCCTTTTGCGCACCCTTGCCACCCGGCAGGCATACTCTAATAGCAAATCACCTGCCGCCAAAGCCGATTCTTATGACTTTCTTATGGATAATCCCCGAGGCCGCGTTTCTCGCCCTCTCCCTTTCCCTGGATACATTTGTCGCCGGGCTTTCCTACGGAAGCAGCAAAATCCGTCTTCCTCTGATCTGCGCTGTCACTGTCAGCTTGGTCTGCTCGGGCGTTCTCTGCCTTTCCATGCTTGCCGGATCCCTCGTCCGTCCATTTCTTTCCCCTATCGTAGCCCGACTGATCTGCTTTTTACTGCTTGTCTGCATGGGCACCCTTCGGATTCTCGATCAAGCGATCAAATCCTTTCTGTGCCGTCACGATGGCTTTTCCAGAAATTTCATGTTCCGTGCCCTGCATTTCCAGTTTTTTCTCTCCGTCTACGCCGATCCCTGCAAGGCGGATGCCGACGCCTCCAAAAGCCTTTCTGTCCCGGAATCCGTCTGCCTTGCCCTCGCGATGTCCTTAGACGGTGCTGCGGCAGGCTTCGGTGCAGCCCTCGGGAATCTAAATCCCGTCGCCGTTCTTTTCTTTTCCCTCCTATTCGGATTTACAGCAATACAAGGCGGCTTCCTGCTTGGAAACCGCCTTGCACAAAAAACTCATTTTTCTGTTGACTGGCTCTCCGGAGCCCTGCTGATTCTGCTGGCATTTCTGCGGCTGATCTGAAGCAGAGACTGTGTGTTCTCTTACTTTCCGGATAAATAAACCGCACAGGATGCGCCCGGCAGGATAATTTCGTCTTTACGGATCAGTTCTTTTCCATTCCAGGCAAAAATAACCAGCGTGCCTTCTTTATTGCATGCATTGACGATCAGATCCGTCCCCGGAATCTGCAGAAGATGCCGAGGCCAGTTGCCCGTCGCCCATTCGCCGAGGTAACGCAGCTTTCCGTCTGTCGAAAATGCAGACAACGTATTCGCGCCGCGGTTGCAGACAATCACCGTCTTCTCATCCGCCATGCAGATTGTTCCCGGATAGTTTGTTCCGTCAAATCTGCTCGTCTTTACACACTCGCTACAGCCACCGTTTTCCCAGCGGCGCAGCGTGCCTCCCAGCTCCTGAGCGCTGAGCAGCTTTCCGGATTCTTTCTCCGGCAGCAGCTGACGCGGTCCCTCACCGGTCGGTAAAACCAGCGCTTCCAGTTCTTTTTCCGGCAGTCCGTCTTTTAACTCATAACGGTAAATCCGGTCACAGCCAAGATCTGCAAGGTACAGAATGTTATCCTGCTCGCTGACCCAGTGTGCGTGCGGGCAGATTTTTTCTGTCTGTGCATCGATCACGCCAGCACCCGGACTGCGATGCCAATGGATTTTTTCGAGATCATAATCCACTGCAAAGAAATCCCCGGTTCCATAGCAGCTCGCATACAATGCCTTTTTCCCGGCATACAGATGGCACAGTTCTCCACCCGGAAGGAAAATCTTTTTGCCGGTCGGGACAGGAATCCCATCTTCCGAAAGGCGGTACTGATAAATGTAAGCGTGTTTTTCTCCGACCAGTTCCGCAACTGTATACAGGAAGCCTCCATGCAGCAGGCTAAAGGACGGACTGTCTCCCTGCCGGATTCCGCCGGTTATTTCTGTATGCACTTCCCCGGTTTCCGTATTTTCAAAAAGCTTTACCGCAAGCAGGTCACTGCCCGTTTCTGCACCGTAACCGCTGCAAAGCAGCATGATTTTCTGTTCCATGGTTCCTCCGTCAGGTCAGATCCAGATCGGTGTCAAGCCACCAGCGCAGGACATCCTGGATCTTCGCATCCCAGTATTTCCACTGATGGTCGCCGCTGGATTCTTCCAGCTTCATCTCATAGCCAAGCTCTTTCATATATTCCCATGCTCTCTTATTTCCCTCATACAGGAAATCCTCCGTGCCGCACCAGCTGTAGAGTCTTGGAATCGGTTTTCCGGAGGTCTTGAGCTTCTTTGCAAGTGCCATCAGATCGTCATCAGAGCCTTCCAGCTGCTCCAGAGAACCATAAATTCCTCTGAACAGAGCTGCATCCCGGGTATCGCCATCCAGATGCCTTCCAACATCCTCTATAATATCCAGACAGCCGGACAGAGATGCGGCCGCTCCAAATGTCTCACTTGCACCAAGACCAAGCTTCCATGCACCGTAGCCACCCATCGACAGGCCTGCTGCCAGATTGTCTTCTTTTTTATCCGACATCTGCGGGAAAAATTCTCTGCAGATTTTGGGCAGTTCCTCGGAAATATAAGTCCAATAACGCATTCCGTAGGTTGTATCTGTATAAAATGCAAGATGTGTGGTGGGCATAACAACTGCAATGCCAAGCTGGCTCACATAACGCTCAATAGAGGTTCTGCGCTGCCAGATTGTCTGATCGTCGCTCATTCCATGCAGAAGATACATGGTTTTTAACTTACCTTCCGCACCTTTTCCCTCCATTCCGATCTGTCCGCTTGTCTGCTGCGGCAGAATCACGTCCGCTGACGTACACATCCCCAGTACATCAGAAAAGAAATTCACATGTAAAAGTGCCATTTTTATCCTCCTCTTTTTGCCCTTTCAGGGTTATTCTCATGCAATTATTATCTTCTTCCCTCCCGCTTTCGTCAAGATAGTTTCGAGAAGCGACTTTTCAAAAAAAGATTGACAAATTCTGACAATTCCATGTACAATAAAACACGGATTTCGGAGAATTCCGTATTCCCGCCCAGATAGCTCAGTTGGTAGAGCAGAGGACTGAAAATCCTCGTGTCACTGGTTCGATTCCGGTTCTGGGCATTTTTTATTTGAATTTTAAAAAGGTTTCAACTCTGTACGGAGCTGAAACCTTTTTTGGTGGGTGAAGCATTTTTCTATGGAAAAGGACAACAAGTACTCCGTCTCGACTGTGTTTTCATTGAGCAACCGAATTACTTCGCCTTCAAAACCTTCATAATACACCGGAAATGCCAGACCACTAATTCCGCTGATGCTCTCACTGTTTTTTTTCTGTTTTTTTCTCCAATATTTTTATTGAATTCAGGTAATCTTCTTCCACCGTGCTTAGTGTTCGCGCTTTATATTTTTTATATTCATCCATTGCTTTATCAACAGCCTGCTTGTGCGATATACTTCCGTTTCCTTGTAAAAGCTGTTCACCACTCATTGTCAGAATCCTATCTAAATGTTCTGCCCAGTCCCTCATTGTCATAGCCTGTTCTCGTTCTGCCTGACGTTCTGCAAAATCAAGATATCCCGATACCAGCTGTCCCATTGCACGCAATTCTTTTTCAGATAAATAATTCTTGGCAACTACAGCTTCCTTTAAGGTTGGCTGATTGCCTTTAAAAGTAGTAAGTCCCATAAATTCTTTTTCTGCATCGGCTCTGGTATAAATTACTTCTGCTGCAGTTTGTCCATGAATTGCGTAATGAATTTTGTTTTGCACTTTTTTGAAAAATACAATGGATATTTCCGCTTTCGGATCATAATCTATGCTCGTTGCATAAATTTCCAGAACCTGACGATAAAATACCTTCTCGGATGCACGAATATCACGGATTCTCTCCAACAATTCCTTGAAATATCCACCGCCACCTAGATTTTTCAAACGATCATCATCAAGTACAAAACCTTTTCTCATGTATTCTTTTAAAATTCCGGTTGCCCAGATTCTAAACTGTGTTCCTCGTTTTGATTTTACACGATAGCCAACAGAAATAATAACATCAAGATTATAATAGTCTACATTGTAAACTTTTCCATCAGAAGCAGTTGTTGCAAATTTTGCAACAACTGAATCCCGCTGTAATTCACCTTCTGTAAATATATTTTTTATATGTCTGGAAATGGTTGATTTATCTCTCTGAAACAATTCTGCCATCTGATCAATAGACAACCAAACTGTATCACCATCAAAAGTAGTTTCAACTTTCGTCAGACCATCCTCTGTCGTATAAATAATCATATCTGCTTTTTCTTTGTTCATAAATTTATTTTCCTCCAAAATCAGATACATTATTAATAGCAATCCTCCATATCCACGCTGAGTTTTTCTGTGGTATCTGGTTTTCGTTTACCCAAAAGGCAGACACTTTCCACATGAACAGAATGACTAAACTGATCTACGACGGCTACTTTCTCTAAAGTGTATTTTTCCGCACATAGTATCTTTAAATCTCTTGCTAACGTTGCCGGATCACAGCTCACATACACGATACGTTCCGGTGCCATATCTAACATCGTATTTAAAAGGGCAGCATCGCAGCCTTTTCGCGGTGGATCTACTACAATAACATCTGGATGGATTCCTGTTTTTTCATACTGGGCAGGAACAATTTCTTCTGCCTTTCCGACGAAAAATTCAATATTATCCATATGATTCAATGCGGCATTACGCCTTGCATCATCAATCGCTTCTTTTATGATTTCGACACCATAGACCTGTTTGGCTTTTTGTGCAAGGAATAGGGAGATTGTTCCGATTCCGCAGTATAAGTCCCAGACTAGTTCTTGTCCTTTTAAGTCCGCATACTCTAATGCTTTTGAATACAGTACTTTCGTCTGCTGTGGATTCACCTGATAAAAAGAAAGTGGTCCGATCTGATATTTAATATCGCCGATATAATCTTCAATATAATCCTGACCCCAGACTGTTTCACAGTGTAATCCTAAAATTTTATTTGTCTTATCTGTATTTGTATTTACGATAATACTTGTCATACCCTCGATTTCTTTTAGTTTATCGACAAGTTTATTGATGTTCTTTAACTGTTTTGCGGTTCCATTCACGATAAGGCATACCATGATCTCTCCTGTGGTAAATCCTACTCGTGTTAAAATATGACGGATCAATCCGCTATGATTCTTTTCATCATAGGCAGAGATCTTATTCTCCCTCATATATGAAAGTACTTTTTCAACGATTGGATGAGTTACTTTTGCCTGAATCGCACAATTAGTATTTGCCACAATGGAATGGGTTCTTCCTGCATAAAATCCAGCGACAAGATTCCCTTCTTTATCATATCCTACAGGAAACTGTGCCTTATTGCGGTAATGCCAAGGTTCTTTCATCCCATATACCGGCTCCATCTTCTGTTCTATATCTTCTTTTTCAAAACCGCCTATACGGGTAAGACAGCCTTCCACAAGCCCTTTCTTAAAGTGGAGCTGTTTATCATAAGAAATCTGTTGTAATTTACAACCGCCGCACTGTCTTGCAACAGGGCACAGAGGGGTCACTCTGTCTTCTGATGGCTTTATAATCTCCACAAGACGGGCATATCCGTAATTCTTTTTTAACTTTGTTATGGAAACTTTCACTTCGTCACCGATTACCGTATCCTTAACAAAGAGGGGAAAGCCCTGGTACTTCCCAAGACCTTCCCCTTCCTTTGTAAAATCTTCGATTGTAAGTGAAACTTCCTGATTCTTTTTCAAGTTCAAATTCTTCTCTGATTTCACTTTCTTATTCAATCCTTTTCTCCTAAATGACTTGTCGGTCTGATATTCGTTTCAAATAATTTATTGTAGCCTTTCCATTCGCCACTCTGACGGCTTTCTTCGGCAAGTGCTTCAATAAATGTCTCCATCTTCGCATCGGTATTATCTGCAAAGTTAAGAGCCAGCGCCTCGATTAAGGCAGGTTTTTTCGGGGAACCGTATTCTAATTCACCATGATGTGCAAGAATACAGTGCTTTAATTCATTCGCCAGCTTTGGTGGGAATCCATGAATTTCTCTGATCTTTTCATCGAGCATCATCGTTCCCATAACAATATGTCCAACTAACTGTCCAACATCTGTATAATCATTCTCCGGGAAATTAGAAAGCTCATCAATCTTTCCAATATCATGACAGATTGCTGCTGTAATAAGTAAATCTTTATTCAGGATCGGATATTGGGTACAGTAGAAATCACACAGCTTCGTTACACTCAGTGTATGCTCTAATAATCCACCCATAAATCCATGATGCACTCTCTTGGCTGCTGAATGTGCTTTGAACTTCGCAGCAAACTCTTTATCTCCGAAAAAGGCAACTAAGAGCTGTCTTAAATAAATATTCTGTACATGATTCACATAATTAGATATCTCTTTAAACATGCCATCGATACTCTTGCTAGAGCAAGGAATATAATCTTCCATGGCAAACTCGCCTTCTCTGGCTTTACGGAGTCTTCTTACATTCAACTGAAGGCTACCCTGAAAACTTGTGATATTCCCCTCAACACGAATGTAATCCATCTGCTCAAAATTATCAATTCCATTATTCAAATCCCAGATCTTTGTATCTATTACACCGGTTTTATCCTGTAAGATCATGGAATAATAAGTCTTTCCTGCTTTTGTTTTTGCAATATTCTTTACTTTACAAAGGTATACATCAGAGACATTATCTCCTTCTCTGAGTTCATTAATATAACGCATATACGTTTCCTTTCTAGCTTTCTCATTAATTACTTCACATATTATAGCGTAAATTTCATATGCTGACAACCAAGAAAATCGTCTATTTTGCAGAATTTTCCGCTTTTTTAAAAGCTTTCTCTCCATCTTGATTGACAAATCGAATGTTTCGTGTCACAATTACTTTTACATTATTTTTTTATCTTAAATTTACTAAATTAAAGAAAGGAATAGTCCGGCACATTATCGGACTGTAGGGATGCACTATGATCAGAAAACATATTATTGCACATGGCCGCGTACAAGGCGTTGGTCTTCGATTTACAGTAACCGGTTTTGCAAAAAAGTACAATGTAACCGGATGGGTTCGCAATCTTTATGACGGTACGGTAGAGATGGAAGTGCAGGGACTTGAACACCGCGTGGACCTCTTTTTACAGGAGTTATCCTCTGATCGGCCAGGTGGGAATGGTTTTATCCGCATTGACAGACTGGACATTTCAGATATTCCTTCCGTAAATGCAGCAAAGGAAACCCGATTCCGGGCACGCTATTAATAATCTCATATACGATACTGTATCAACAGATATTGAATATATGAAAATCTTAACATGTACTCTCGGAATCTTTTTTTGCTTGATTTTGTAAGAGTACATTTAACTTATCTGAGAGGATTTTATTTATGAATACAAAGGCACTTATCACATTAGAATATGATAAAATAATTAAAAAGCTGGAAACTTTTGCTTCTTCCACAATGGGAAAGAAGCTTTGCAAAGATTTGCTTCCCTCTTCTGACTACGAAGAAATCTTATCCGCACAGACAGAAACAAAGGATGCATTAACCCGGCTTTATAAGACGGGTTATCTTTCTTTTCAGGGACTTTCCGATATCCGCCCACATTTAAGGCTACTAGAAATTGATTCCACACTCAATCAAAAGGAACTTCTTGAGATTGCCCGTCTTCTTTCTATTACTGCACAGGCAGTCGAATACGGAGATACCGAAGATGAAGTGCTGGCTTATGACTCTTTAAACAGTTATTTTGGAGAACTTGACCCGCTCGAATTCCTGTATCAGCGAATTACCCAGTGCATCCTGTCAGAAGATGAAATCAGTGATGATGCTTCTTCTGCATTAAAAGATATCCGGCGGGAAATTAAGCAGACGAATATTTCCATTCATAATAAGCTGACTTCCGTTATCAACTCACAAAATAATAAAACTATGCTTCAGGATGCATTGATTACTGTCCGTAACGGCCGTTACTGTGTTCCTGTAAAAACAGAATACCGCAATGCATTTCCTGGTATGATTCATGATCAGTCCTCATCCGGTTCCACACTTTTCATCGCCAAAAATAATTCATCGCGGTCAAAATAATTTGCTTTCGATAAACGATCCCAATTTATTTCTCTGTTCATTATTCATCACCTCATTAGAAATTCTGCGTTCTCGTGCTCCAGCTTTTGATTGCACCATTTGAAACATTTACTTTTACCCAGTCTACGCTGGTTATACCGCCATTCGCCCAGGAAAGACCGCTTATGACTTCGAACGTTCCGTTGGCTACTGAATTTGATGGTATTGATGTAATCAGTCCGCTTTCCACCCCGATTCTTACTCCCCCGGCAAGGAAATCACCATTAGGCATATTCCGGATCCATACAGATCCGCCATGCTTACGGCTAAACCATTCTTCCGAATTTCCCTTTCCATCAACCGTAAAAAGTCCTGTGTAACCATTTTCGCCAATAAAAACTGACTGCCATTCTTTTCTACATCATAAACAAATGGATCATCTTTAAATCTCACACTATCTTCCGAACAAAAACAAATAGGTGTCAACGAATTCTTTATATCCATATTATCCGGAATACCCGGTAGAACAACATTAGAACTATATGCAAATTGCATTATTTTATCCGTATCATAAATTTCCTCTTTGTTCGTAAACATTCTGATATTGGAAACTTTCACTACTTCACTTCCATAAAGGGTTACAGGGAAATCTACTTCATCCTCTTTTTCACATGAAACACATATTATGGACAAAATCCCTATACTTAATATAGCTAAAATATTCCAATTCTTCATTTGAGTATATTTTGAAAGTGTTTTTCGGTATTCTATTTACTAATCAATATCTTATCCATCAATAGGACGCTGTTGCCGGAATTCCCGTTTGCTTTATCAATTCTACAATCCGGTCCAGTTCTTCATGAGTGGCTTTCTGCAAATCATGATCGGGAGTCTCCCTGTCAATCGTATAGATCATCACTTGACTGGGAGCGATCTCCTTGACTGCTTCCAGCCACGGGAGCACAAACTCATCGGATGTATTATTCATATCTTTTCCAAGGTAACTACCTTTCAGAAACATAGTCTGAATAATACAATTTCCTTTGAATTCTTTCATCTTTTCGATGATCTTCCTTACGGAATATTTCCCGTTGGGACGATCCAGGAGATGAATGTATTCTTCGTTCACCGTATCCAGCTTCAGGATATTATTATCTATCTTGTTCAATGCATCGAATACTGCAGGACGGTCAATGAAGGTAGAATTGCTCAATACACTTACTTTTGCATTCGGGAAATAGTGGTCACGAAGTGCCAGTGTATCTTCTATGATTTCCGGAAAATGAGGGTGGGCAGTCGGTTCACCGTTTCCGGCAAATGTGAGTACATCAGGGGCGGGACCGTTCTTCTGCATATCTTTCAGCTTTTCTTCCAGGGCGATGCGCACTTCTTCACGAGTGGGCAGATGCTTCTTCGGACGATGGTCGGCATTGAAGCCGCATTCACAGTAAATGCAATCGAACGAACAAACTTTACCGTCGTCCGGTAATAAATTTATTCCCAAAGAATTGAGAGAACAAGGGTTTGCAGTAGTGACGGTGAATTACCGTTTGAGTC
>OHAF01001948.1_pt1 | contig 17118 bp, 17 predicted proteins | sample 1577041 | NCBI WGS metagenome assembly OHAF01 (sample SAMEA3541495, study PRJEB24748) | human gut metagenome | biome: human gut; feature: human-associated habitat; material: faeces | place: China | collected 2012
AATAGACCCATTGGAAGAGTCAAGTATGCACTGGCTTAATTCCGCCAACGGGTTTGTCTTTTTCATTGTGCCATCAGAATTTAATTCCTTTACATCATATAAAGGTGCAATTGGCTCTTCTATTTTATAATGGAAACCATCATCACCTGAAAATATGTTTTGTATCATAACTGAAAAACAACAAATGCGTTCTTCTTTAAGACGATTATTATCTAAGAGTTTATATGTTCCATATTTGGTTTGAGCCACAACAAGATGATCCTTGTTTTTTGCAATATATATCGGTTTTTGACAATCATCATTACTAAAATCAACAGAACCAAATGCACATAATGTTACATTATCATTTGAGTCAACAAAAGCGCATGATTTGAATGCTTCTCCTGTTTGTTTATTTACAAATGGAGCAATCTTCATTCTACCATGTTTTTTCGCAAAATCAACAAGTAATTCCGTTCTTTTAAAATAAAAAGAAGAGAACAATTTTGCGTAATACTTTACCCTTATCAATATCATATCAAAAGAAATGCTTCTATTAAAGTGATATAAATAGAGTGCATAGGCCGTGAAAATGGGATCTATAAATAGATTTGCGGCTCCTGCTAAACAGAAAATAGACTCGTTTTTGTTCTGAATAATTAGTCGAAGAGACAAATCTATATTTTTCAACATATTCTCTATTCCTGTGTCTAATGAACAACTAATGCTCTTTAAAATAGATTCTTCTATAAATGAAGTACCATATGTATCATGAGGAACATCATCCCCAAATATTTCTTTAACTTTTGCCATGAAGTTATCATACTCTGGCAAAGTCTTTTCTGATAGTTTTTTCTCCAATTCTGCAAAATACAAGAAAGCATGAGTTGATGTTTGTGTAAGAAAGTTTTTCCCGTCTTTCGTGTTTATCCCTGTGTTAAAATGCCTATCTCCTTTCATTTGGCAAATAACAAAACACTCTGCGTTTTTCTCATCAACAGAATATTCCAAAGTATACATAAGGGCATGATGCAATGAAACTGAATGGTATATCAGTATTGCAGCTACTTCGGTAAATGCCTTTGTGGAAGGTAATGATATTAATAGTGTGTCTATTCTAAACTTTTTTGAAGAGTTACATGTTATTTCTACTTTATTCGAGATATTCTTTATCGTGCTTGGATATTTACTTTTATCAAATATTACTTCAAAAGAACATAGTCTGTTGTTGTAATCCTCTATTATCTTAGGAACATATTGAAATGAAAATAAATAGTTGAACTTTGTAATAGGGTTGTTTGGATTGGGATGTTTCGTATTGCTCTTTTGAAATATATTAGATTGTACTTTTTTTATGAAAGGTGCTACCTTTATCGAAAGAAATGAATGCAATTGGTTCAACCAAAGTTTCCGATTTATCCCACTTTTTGAAGAATAACGTTTAAATAATGTGATGATGACTACACAAAACACAATTGAAAATAACAATGCCATTACTGCACAACCTTCAGCAGACAAAACCCGCCAATTGATTGTATTTGCCATAATACCAAAACACACAAACCATATAATCAACGAATTGATAGCACAAAAGAGAAACAAATCTATTAGGCTAAAAGGCGTTTGACCATTCTTTTTCACAAAAGACCAAAATCTTTTCCAAAGTGATACATTGTATTTATATACGACAAATAGGGCATAACACAGTACCGCTCCAAGAGCTCCAGCCAATCCTTTTAAAAAAGCATTTAATACTATCATTATTTACGAACTTGATAAAACCTTTAGATTAACATAAACTAATGCAAAGGTAAGGCTTTTATGTGACAATATGTATGTTTCTGTGATGAATTCTGGAAAGATGCAAAAAGACCTCATGTTGCACATACAGCAAGAGCCAAAGTATAATTGTTAAGTTTCATAGATTATCACAGCATAAACATCCCCCTAACTCAAACAGTTTGTTTACGCATTGTTTACGCAGAAACAAAAAACAGCGGCCTACGCCGAAGCGTAAGTCGCTGTAATAGAAGCGTGGACCAGCCTGGGCTTGAACCAGGGACCTCCAGATTATGAGTCTTTTTGTGGGGTATTTCATGTAATTACATGAGGTACTATTGCGCTGATAATCAGTGACTAATGAATTTTGCAGTTTGCAGGAAAATCACTATATTTGCACCAGTTTTCATGCGAAAAGGTCACCTGAAGGTCACCAAATGAACACGATTTCACTTGTAAATGAAGGTATTATGGAGAATGGAAAGATGAATAAGGTTACTAAAACTACAAAAGAGGATGCAAAAACCACATCAAGAGGAGAAAAATGCCTTGCGAAATTCACGGCTGCGAATGGCAATGTATATGGTTCGCTGACTCTTGACATACGAAAAGCGGGCGACTATTCGCAACCGCTTCCAGTAGCTGTGCGTGTGTGTCATGGCGGACAAAAGATTTTCCTGCGTTTAGGAAAATCATACACTATGGAAGAATGGTTGGTTCTTTGCGATTATGAGAAAAGCGGTCGGCGCATCCAATTAGCGGAGCGTAACGACATGAAGAATCTGATGGACAGAGTGGAACTGATGGTTAACCAACTTATCTCGGAAAACAATTTCTCTCTTCGCAAGTTGCAAGACAGGTTCCAAGGCAAGAAAGACGATGACAGCACCATCATCACAGTTTGGGATTCGTACATTCAATCTAAGACCAATGAAGGCAAGGCTGGTTCCGCTCGTTGTAGTAAGGATGTACGCAATCGCTTTGTGAAAGATTTGGGAACGGATGTATCGTTTGCAGATATTAACCGTGACTTTATCTTGAAATGGGTAAAAATCATGAAGAAGAATGAATTGAGCACCACCACTATTGCTATCGCACTTCGCAGTCTAAGGACTATAATCAATATGTGCATCGCTAACGGACTGATGAAAGGTGATACCAAAGAAATGTTTAAGGATACGGGCTACAACAAAGCGCAGAGCCGTAAGCATGAGTTTCTTGACGTGGCTACCATGCGGAAGCTCTATGACTTTTGGAAAGCTGACGAGGCAAAAGACAAAGATGGAAACGAACTGTTCCTCGGCAGAGAGAAGTATGCCATATTTCGCGACCTTGGACTATTCCTTTTTATGTATCTGGGCGATGGACAGAACCTTGCTGATACACTCCGACTGACTTATGATGAACTATACTATGCAACTCATGGCAAGCAGCTTCGTTTCCTTCGCCACAAAACTCGTGAGCGGAACGAGAGTGCCAGCGAAGTGATATTTCCTGTCACTTCCGAGATTCAAGAGATACTCAACCGGTATGGCAATGTCCCAAAACTTGGGCAGAGGGTATTCCCCATCATGAGTGAGCTAATCACACCAGAACAAGAGATATGGGTTATCCAACGCTACAACAGATATATACGTGAGCACATGGCAAAAGTTGCCAAACTATTGGATATGGAACAGGCACCATCACCCACTTGGGCAAGGCACAGCTTCGCAACCAACCTCAATAACTCTGGTGTTGTACCTTATAAATATATAAGCGACAGCATGGGGCATAGTGGCGGCGGTGACATTACTTCCAATTATATCGGTGCCTATCCGCTTGCAAAGATGCTGGAGTATAACCATTATCTACTTAATGAGAAGTCGAAAGAAAGTACTCCTGTGGTAGATAAGAAAGCCCTGCTTGAGATGCTGAAAGGCTTGAGCGAGGAGGAACGGACGGAGTTGATGGCTAACTTATCAGACTAATTATAGTTGCTCACCGCAAGAATGCCAAGTGAAATACCGCAAAAAAGTGGATTAAAATGCCACAAAAATACCGAATAAAATACCGCAAAAAAGTGGATTAAAATGCCACAAAAATGCCGAATCAACCTTGCAATTCGCAGAAAATATGTATCTTTGCAATTGAAAAAGCATATTATATGAGTTACTATAAAAGAACTGCCGATGCCCTGTTGCAAGACTTGCTGGATGCATTTGGGGCTGTATTGATAGAAGGACCAAAATGGTGTGGCAAAACCACAACTGCGTCTCAACTTGCAAACAGCATTTTGAGAATGCAAGATCCTAGTTTGCGTGAGGAGTATTTGGTCACCGCTAAAACTAAGCCGTCCATTCTGTTAAATGGAGCTACGCCTCGCCTTATTGATGAGTGGCAAGATGCTCCAATGTTGTGGGATGCAGTACGAACTGTTGTTGATGATCGTCAAATCCCCGGACAATTTATACTTACAGGTTCCAATGCCGTTGACAAATCCCAAATACACCATTCTGGAGTTGGTCGTATTGCCAGACTGCGTATGCTGCCTATGAGTTTGTGGGAATCACAAGAATCTACAGGTGAAGTTTCGTTGAAAGAACTTTTCAACAATCCAGATTATGATATTGACGGTAAGATGTCTAAGATGACCGTTGAGGAATTAATCTTTGCAGCCTCCCGAGGCGGATGGCCAGCTTCTTTGTTGGCTCGTACCCCAAAGGCTCAACTACTCGTTGCAAAGAACTATGTTCAAACAATTTGCTCCAACGACATTTCTAGCATTGATGGCAAGAAAAGAGATGCCAGACTGACCAGTATGATACTTCGGGCGTATGCCAGAAATGTTTCGACTCTGGTCAAGAAGAAGTCGCTTTTGGATGATGTGACCTCATCTGGTGAAGTGAGCTGTCATGTAGATACGTTTGATGACTATGTTTCTGCTTTGGAAAAGCTGTTTGTCATTCAAAACGTCAGTGCATGGTGTCCTGCCATTAGAAGTAAAACTGCTATCAGGAGTGGTGTGAAACGATGTTTCTGCGACCCTTCCATTCCGATTGCTCTTTTGGGGTTGTCTCCTGAAGCGTTGACCATGCAGCTCAAGACGTTTGGATTTATCTTTGAACAGATGTGTATTCGTGACCTAAAGGCATATACTATAGACTTGAACAGTCACGTATCTTATTATCATGACCGATATGATTTGGAAGCGGATATAGTGCTGCATCTGGAAGATGGACGGTATGCCTTGATAGAGTGCAAACTTGGCAGTCGTGAGATTGACGATGGAGCCAAACATCTGCTTGAACTCAAAAGGCTTATACAGGAACATAACAAAACAGAGAAACAGATGCCCATTCGGGAACCGGATTTGCTGATAGTGATGACTGGTGGAAGCATGGCATACACTCGTCAGGATGGCGTGAAAGTCATTCCGCTGGCTTGTCTTAAAGATTAACCATATTAGCTAAACTAACACTTATGGGCAATAAGATGAAGGAATGGTTTGAGGCGAACCAAGAAATCTATGCAGAGTTCAAAAGCAAGATTCATTCCACATTGGGCATTCTATCACAAGATGAAACCAATGTGGCAGAATGCGATGAAACTTACTCGCTTCAAAATATGCTTTTAGAGGCAATGGCAGCAAAGAATATGCCTGTTGAGAACATAATAAACACTTTCTCTAAAGCCGCAGAAGAAGGTGATATGGCTGCTTGTTGTATGCATTGCTATTTGGAATTGGATAATGGGTTTGAGGAAATAGAGAGTGCCATGACTAAATTTGAGCAATCTACGGATGCTCAATATATCAAAGATGTGGTTAAATTCCACTTGCAGGATAAAGAGCAGGAAACTCAAGAGGCATCAGACCGAGAACTGAATCTATTGCATTTGCGCCGTTGGCATTACGAACACCCGAAAGAATATCAAGAGTTCACAAATATCTTCACAAAAGCATACGATGGTGACATGAGCTTCGCCTTCAAAGGTTTTTCCTACTTGATAGAGCTGCTGTCGCTTGATGGTATAAAAGGTATCTCCGAATTATTGTTAAGCCTATGCCCAGGAACTGAGAGCTACAACAAAGCTCAATTTTCTAATGTTAGTCAGCAGGCACACGAAAAATTGACTGAATTGTTTGCCTCCACATTTAACAAAGAGGAAACAAAAGATAAATTGCAGCACAATAATCCTTTCTTGTTCAGTGTGTTCTATTGGATGATATTTGATAATGGTTTCGTGAAGTCCGCTGATTTATTATCCAAAACAATGATGGGAGAGAAGCCTTCTTTTTGGCAGAAAAACTTTGGCGAACAAATTATGCGCTCTTTGATGCTTACCAGTATGGATAAAGCAACTTACACTAAAGGAACATGGAAAGCAGCAAACAATCGTGTAGTCAAAGATGTAGCTAATTCTGCATTACAAGAGAGTAAAGGCAGACGTGGACGTAAGCAAGTCTGTGTCCTGCTTGAAGAAATGCTTATACAACCTCATGCAGAACTTCTTACCAACGAGATAGAAAAAATACTCACCGAATGGATGGAAACGAATGATACGGATTCTATTCTTGCTTATATTTTTGCTGCGCTGACCAATGGAAGCTTGCTTAATGATACCTATAACTATCGTACTTTCCATACAGCCATCTTGGAAAAATTCCCATCCCTTGGATTTAAGTCTGGCTTTGATTGGGGAGAAGCCCTTTATAATGCCATTGTCAGTGAACGTGGCAACGACTATAATTTGAGTTTATCAGAAAAGACTGTTCAAACAGGAAAAGAACAGGCAAAGTTGATAAGCATAAGACTGCGCACCTTACTTTCCCCTGATGCATATTGATTGCATCATAAAGGCTTGATTTGTTAAAAAGAAACGCTGTTCCGTTAAAAGCACCTCGGCAGAAATCGTCATGATTTTTACCGAGGTGCTTTCATTTTATTCCATCGTAATTTCGCAGCGTAATTATTAAAACAACATGATATGCAAGGCAATTTTATAATGTTACAGAAGGATGACCTGAAACAGGTTGTTTCTGAATTGGTGGAAGAATTAGTTGGGAAAAAGCCACAGGCCGATTTGACACCAGAAGAGAGTGACGAGTATTTTACTCGCGATCAGGTATGTGAACGACTCCACATAACCTATACCACTTTGTGGCGTATGCAGAAGGAGGGAAGAATTGTAGTTCACAAATTGGGAGGACGTAATCTTTACTCGAAGAAGGAAATCTCCTCACTTCTGAAAGCTAAAGTACAAACTGCTAATAGCGTTAATCCAAATGTTTAATCTAAAAGCAAGCATTATGGAAGAACAATACATTCGAGTAGGCACTACTATATATAAGGTAGTGCAGCAGCCTTTGGCAGATGGAACGATGACTACCCGCAGATTGCAATGGAGCTTTGGCACTATCCGACAAGATTATGGTAAGCACAATATCCCTACTATTGATAAATATAATGGTTTTTGCACAGTGCCAAGTCACACAGACTACCAAAAGGATGTTGCAGGTTTCTATAATCTGTATGAACCAATTGACCATGTTCCGGCAGAAGGGAATTTCTCAGATATTGAAAAACTGCTACACCACATCTTTGAGGAGCAATACGAACTGGGGTTGGACTATATGCAGTTGCTTTATATGCAGCCGACTCAGAAACTCCCCATCCTGTTATTGGTGTCAGAGGAACGAAACACAGGAAAGACCACTTTCCTGAACTTTCTGAAAAGTATCTTTCAGGACAATGCCACCTTTAATACAAACGAGGATTTCAGGAGCCAGTTCAATGCTGACTGGGCTGGCAAGCTACTCATCGTTGTGGACGAGGTGCTGTTGAGTCGTAGAGAAGATTCAGAGCGATTGAAGAACCTAAGCACAGCCCAAACCTACAAGGTGGAGGCCAAGGGTAAAGACAGACAGGAGGTAAACTTCTTTGCCAAGTTCGTACTATGTTCCAATAACGAACTTTACCCTGTTATCATTGACCCGGGAGAAAACCGCTATTGGGTGCGTAAAATCCGACCACTTGAAAGCGATGATACCAATTTCCTGCAAAAGCTAAAGGAACAGATACCTGCATTCCTCTATTATCTCCAGCACCGCACACTCTCCACCAACAAAGAGGGGCGTATGTGGTTTCATCCTACCCTTATCAGGACAGAGGCTCTTGACCGCATTATCCAGTGCAACCGCAACCATACGGAGTTGGATATGGTAGAGCTGATACGTGACATTATGGAAACGCAACACGTTGACAAGCTGTCGTTCATCCCTCAAGACTTAATACCGTTACTGACCATGAACGGTGTAAAGGTGGAGCAATGGCAGATACGAAAGGTCGTGAAAGATGTCTGGCGACTTACCCCTGCTCACAATGCACTGACCTATCTTGCCTATCAATGTGACTACACTAAGCCGGGGCGTGTTTCCTCAATTAGCAGAGTGGGACGTTTCTACACGGTGACCAAGGAATTTATAGACTCTTTAGGTTTATAATCCTTTGTTGAGTTGTTGAATTGTTGAGAACAACAGACTAATCTTTGGTACTCAAACAAATACAATTCAACAAGCACTCAACAAGAGGTGTAACTGGGCAAAAGAGAAAGCTATTTTTCTTTTCACCAGCCCATTCTCTCAACAACTCAACATTTCAACAAATCACTCACATTATGACTATACAAGAAATAAAGGCAATCCAAATATCCAACTTCCTTGCAAGCAAGGGATATGAACCAATAAACAGAAAAGGAAATAAGTGGTGGTACTTATCGCCACTACATACGGAGAAAACCGCATCATTTAAGGTGGATTTAACCAAAAACGTGTGGTATGACTTTGCACTGGGCAAAGGAGGTAACATCATTGATTTGGCGATGCAACTATACCACACGCAAAACATTTCAGAAGTATTGCACATGATGGGGCATTCAATTATTCTACCCACAATACCAATCCATTCTACTTGCTCACAAAAGGACACTTCGTTTGAAGATATTGAGGTAAAAGAACTGGCTCATCCTGCTTTGCTACAATACCTCTCGGGAAGGGGTGTTGATTCTATTACAGCCAAAAGGCAGTGCGTGGAAATACACTACAAAAGTGCTGGCAAGCGATATTTTGCTATTGGCTTCAAGAATGATGCTGGTGGCTATGAACTTCGGAATCCATACTTCAAGGGATGTATTGCTCCGAAAGCAATCACTACGATAAGGAACCACGAAACCGCTTGTCACATATTCGAGGGATTCGTGGATTATCTCTCCTATCTCATACTACATGGCGAATGTGATGCGGTGGTACTCAACTCCATTGTAAACATCCCGAGTGCTCCCTCCATGCTCAATAAGTATTCTCAAATATGCTGCCACTTGGATAATGACAAAGCTGGCAGAATGGCCACCTGGCAGATAATGAAAGCATTGGGAAACAAGTGTACTGATGCCTCAAATGAGTATGAAGAATACAAAGATCTCAACGAGTATCTGATGAACAAAAGTATTGCATTCCTACAAAAGGGAAGAAACAAATTCTGACTTGGCGGCTGGACGCAAAGAGGTGTGGCGTGCACGATAGGGCTTGCCCTGATATAGCCCACTATAACTTCTCCACTTTATTCCCGAAGAGTGAGTGTTCGACCAATCTACCACATTGCAGCATGGTAAATAGAGCCAAAGAATTGAAAACCAACACTTTTAATAAGCCATAACGGCTGCTTGAATATCATTGGCAACAATATACTTTGCAGCCGAAATCGATAACGAAATAAACAAAATATCAGATTTATGACAGAAAAGAACGCATTAAAGATGAACCTCGACCATGAACGCAAGATAGTGGAGCTTCAGTCGAGAGTGAACAAGTTGGAGAACCTTTGCTACATGACAAAGGAAGTATTGAACCTTGAAGAGGCTTCCGCCTTTCTCGGCATTGCCAAGAGTACGTTCTACAAGATGACGCATCTTAACCAGTTGCCGTACTTCAAGCCTGCTGGCAAGCTCATCTTCTTTGAGAAGAAAGCCTTGCTTGACTGGGTGCGTGGCGCAAGAGCCATGTCGGAGGAGGAGATAAGACTGGAGGCTGCAAACCGTCTGAATGAAATGAACAATAGACCATAGCATCATGACGAAAGATGAACTTGTAAACAGTCTGCAAAAACGTGACCCTCTGTTGGCTAATGCGGTCAGCAATATGGTAGACTACATTTCCGACCGCTTTCCTGCTGCTTACCCAAGCAAGGAACAGACGGAAGCAGTCTATAACTATCTTCACTCGGTCTATGCTGACGGTGACGGAACCATGTCTGAAAGAAACTGTGAGCATCGAAGAATTGCATCACAGAAAATTACCATCAATGCCATACAAGTGCTTGACAGTCCCCAACTTGACCGACTGCAACGTGTGCTTGACCATATCGCATACGACAAGGAGTATTATATGCCAGAGAGAGGCTTCGGCATGAGGCGATAGTTTCTCTTTTGACGGCAGAGAGTTTTCCGCATAACAGCAAGAAAAGATTTACATAACAATAATAGAACAACGATGAACAGTAATATTTTCAACAGCATTATCCTGAGTAACGAACAAGTGAACTATCTGATGGGTGGCACGGCTGGCATCAATCGCCTTTCATGCCTTTATCAACTCATTCAGATGGTGACACGACAGATAGAAACCTCAAATGAGGTTGGGGAATCTACAACAGAATTGTGGGAAGTGAACATGTCAGAGGTGGCTCTATCCAAACTATGGAAGTGTGACCGAAAGACCGTCTCCAAGATGCTTGACCACATGAACAAATTGGGCATTCTTTCTTCTATACAGACAAGACGGGGAAGTGTTCACACTTTGCTCTGCATTTCAGCTTGGATTGTTGATGGCAAGAAGTTTGTCAATCCGTACTATATCCCCATCAACCAAAGAAGCAACTATGACAAGTCAAGTTCTTCTGCTTCCACAACCGCCTTCCCCAACAAAGAAGATCCTCCCATCAAGAATGGCGGTACTTCTCCTACACAACTTGCCAACAGTTCCTTTTCTTCCCTAACTTCTGGAAATGGCGATAATGGCGAGAAGGAAGATGATCCACAGCCAAGCGTCTCTGACATGGAACTGGAGGCGGAAGCCAGAAGGCAATTCTTCAAGGAACAGATGGAAGCGGAGGATGCCCCACAATTTCTGTTGCTTGGGTAATTTGAAAACCGTTATACAACAAGTCTGTGAACATGTGCAACCGCAGTGCGTAGCGTGCTTGTGCGTAAACTCTGATAGCAGTGCTATGCAAGAAATACCAATGTCATACAAACGCACTTCGTTTGTCCGTATGCCAATGGACTTCTTGAACGCTCGCAAGCTCGCATTGGGTTGCACACTTTTATAGAAGCAATACTTGGTATGAATAAGAAAAATATAGAAAAGGAAGCACCGAAATACACGAGCCGCCTGATAGTAAGGCTTACGCCACAGCTTCATAAGGAGATAGCGGAATATGCAGCCCTTTGCGGACTGACCACAAGCGCATACGCACGCAAGCGGTTGGAGGGCAAATATCCCAAACAACGCTTGACTGACAAAGAAATGGAGGCTTTGAACAGCCTATCGGATGCCAGGGGCGATATACAGAAATTGTTCGGCTTCCTCAAAGGTCGTCCGCTAACGGAACGTGAGAACATTCTACGTAGCGAAATCTTTATGAAACGATGGAGAACAAGTGCAGAGGTAATCTTGAACCGCATGATTGAGATAGAGAAATACTTAACACAATAGAACATACAACATATATGATAGCAAAAGCAAAGGTAATAAGTCATGGCGCAAATGCCATACGTTACTCAGTGGATAAGGACAAGGCGGAGATTGTAAAGACCAATCTCTTGCCCGATGATATTTCCCCAACGGCAATGTGGGCAAGAATGCTTGCCTTGCAGAAGAAGTTTGAGGACAAATTGAACCGTTATCATCCGCTCAAACGTAACATGATACGCATTGAGGTTTCCCCAACCTCGGAGGAAACGCAAGGTTGGACGATGGAGGAATGGCAGAGGTTGGCGGATGACTTTATCCGTGAGTTTGATGCGGTTGACCTTTCAGCCAAGTCGAAGCGCAAGAGTGCAAAGGCAACCAACCTCAAAGACAGCCAATATGTAGTTGCACTCCATCATGACAGCAAGAGTGGCATTATGCACCTTCACATTGATGCGAACCGCATAGACATGAGGGGCAACGTGAATGATGCCCATTATATCTACGAGAGAGCGATGGCTGCTGCCGCCAAGGTTGGGCAACAGCGTGGATGGAAAGATGCACAAGAGGTAAGCCGCCAAAATAAGGACGCGATAACCAATGATTGTCTTTCCGTTTTGGCTAAGATGCCGTACTTTGATTGGGGACTATACACAAAATGCCTCACACAAATGGGATATGATGTCAAACTGCAATCCGACAACAAAGGACAAGTGCGTGGCTATGCCATCAAGCGTGGTAACTCCATTTATAAGTCTTCGGAACTTGGCAAAGGTCGTTGTCTGATGCCCTCAAAGATTGAAGGTACTTGGGCAAAACTGCATCATCAAGAATTGGAGAAACCAGTTTCAACTCCAACAAAGAATACCCAACAGCCAAAGATTATGACTGTACCCAAACCCATGCCTACTGCGGACAACTCTCCAAAGATACGTCACTTCGATTTTTCTACGGACGAGTTTCATCATTATCCTGTTGACATTCCACAGAACTGTCTGGAAGTCATCGACAAGAATATTGCTTTGGATGCCGACAATGTGTTTGCCAAGATTGGTGATGTGCAAAAGACCGCCATCCTTCTCTTTGCTGAATACATTGATGCAGCCACAACCATTGCCGCCCAGTCTGGCGGTGGCGGAGGTGGCGCTACCTCAGGTTGGGGACGAGATAAGGACGAGGATGAACTGTCATGGGCGCATCGTTGCGCTATGATGGCTAATCGCATGTGCAGACCTCGCAAGAAGCAAGGATATGGCAGATAACCGAATGTTCAACCAACAACATTGATACTATGCCGATAGGTAAAAGCAAAATCTCGGATATGGATTTCGGATCTTTCGAGAATACGATTGACAAGAATATCGAAACGGACAAGGCTTCGGACAAGTTTGACCAACAGCTTCAAGCCTACAAGGATGCTGGCAATAGCTTGACTTTGGCAAAATCAAGTCTTGAAACGGCAACTGGTTCTTTGCAGGAAGCCAAGGAAAACTTGAATAAAGTCACCGATAAAGCGGACGCTGTTACAAAAGCCATTGATAGCTTTATTGCAAAAGTGAGAGATATAAAATTCAAGGCTAAAGTTGATGATGCCGACATGGAACAGGCAATCAACAACAGGAAGAAACTCATTGAAAACGAGTCCAAACTTCTTGAAGACCACCGAAAGGAGAACAAAGAAATCCTCACTCGACATTTCTATGAGATGTCTAATATGATGTCAAGGAATGAAGGTGTGTGGTTGTCAAATGGTTGGGTAAAGGCTTTGCTTTGGATTTTTTTGCCGTGTTTCCTTTATACAAGCATTTCGATTGTTTATCTTGTCGCATCATACATAGACAAGTAAGCTGAGGATGGGGTGATGTGGAGTCACCTCATCCTTTTGCCTTTTATAGCCTATGCTACTTTTCTTCCCTATTTCCCAAGAGACTTGAACATCCTGGTGATGCACTTTTTCTTCTGCCCCATATTCGGGTGAACATAGAGATTAAGGGTTGTTCTAATGTTGGCATGACCGAGCAATACACTTACTGTCTTGTAGTCACAGTTGCTTTCAATGCAGCGTGTTGCAAAGCTGTGGCGCAGTCCGTGTCAGTCGAGGTATGTCGAGACGCTTCATAAGTCCATGATAATAGTTGCGGTAGGTGCGTGGTCTGTCATAATGCGGAAAGCCAACAGCCTTTTGACGAAACAAAACATCGCCACACACTCAATGAGGTTGGCGATGTCGCGGAAGGTCGGTATGACTGGAAGATTGATAGAGGGCGAGGATTTACTATGTAATAAGGCAATATCAGTAAAAACATTATTATAGGTTATATCATTCCTTGTTATTTTCACGATACTCTAACGGAGGTATTCCCGTCAATCTACGAAAATAACGGCACAAATAGGAAACGTCTTCAAAATGCAATGTAGATGCGATAGACTTTATAGGCATATCCGAGTTTATTAACAGACTCTTGATTTCTGAAATGGCTTGTTTGTCTATTAATTCTTTCGGTGACTGAGACATATATTTCCGAACAATTTTGTAAAGATAGGTAGGCGTTATGGAAAGTTGCTCTGCATAGAATTTCACATCGCGGGTTTCGTGACAATGAATAGAAAGTAGTTTAAAAAAGCGATTTATAAGCATCCTTGAATGGCTGCATTTGTTGTGAAACACACTCATGCCGCTTTGGTTTAATGCAGAATCTATTACAATATACAAGTTTCGGACGCTATTCGCTACAAGCTCTTTCTGCATCGGACTTTCATTTGTTATTGTCCATTTCATAAGTTGCCACCAGCCGCTCAATAGATGCTCAAAGTCATGAGATGGATGTAATATTGGTGTAGAATACAGTGCCTCCCAGAATTGTGTGGAAAGGGGTTTATAAATAACTTCCTCTAATAATGGATATGATAATGAGAAATATTGGACTAAAAAAGAAGCGGATATTTTATCTATTGAAAAACTACTGTCGTAAAATAGCAAAATAAAATCTCCCTTGCGAAGGATATTTTTTTTGAAATTGATAGTAGCTATCGCATATCCAGAAATAACCGACAATGCTATACAGCCATTTGTATCTATAAGACTTCCCTTGCTTTCACTAAAATTTGTTTGTCCAATCGCAAATGCCGTATCACCTTTTCGTAATTGATATTTCATTCGAATCTTAAATAATTAATATTTTGCTTGCAAATATACAAAACAAATCTCGCAAAAAGAGTATTTTGTATCGAAAAGTACCATTGTTGGAATGATATTTTCTCGGTGTTGATAAAAATTTAGGCTAATTTTGCACCATGAAATCATAATAGAATCTCGATATGATAAAAAGTTACACATTTCTCATCTGTGCCATCCTCGCCGAAGCACTTGGCACCACTACATTAAAATTATCAGAACAATTCACGAAGCCTGTACCTGCTATTGTAACTGTTTTGGCATATGCAACAGCTTTTTGTTTACTCAGCTTATCTTTGAAGACTATCCCTGTTGGAATAGCTTACGCTATTTGGGCTGCGGTTGGTATTGTTTTAATAGCAATCATAGGAGCGATAGCTTTCAAACAAACACCAGATCTACCCGCCCTAATCGGATTAGTACTAATCATAGCTGGAGTGATAATTATTAACGTGTTTTCTAAGATGAGCGTTCACTAAACACGTCATAATTTCTTTGATATAAAAATAATGCCACTTTCAAATTATGAGTTATTTGAAGGTGGCATTTTTGTTGTACGCTCGGCATGAGCATTGTCTAACGGGTGGAAGTCCCGAGCAAGCCCTAATAGCGGGAATTGCATAGTCAAAGGCAAGGGTGTCCATCGTGAGGTGGAATCTGAAGGAAGCTGGCGACAAATATCTGACCTAACGGACAGAAACTTCATATAAGGCATTTGACCATGGATAAGATTGCATCACAAATCAAAGTCCTATTGCTATTCGGAATGGTTGGTGTAAATGAAGTAGGTATAAGATGGAAAGACAATGCCCTTATCCGAGGAGGTCTCACGGACACTTCAAATAGTTTTTTTTTACGAAAGAAGCGGAGTAAAGCTTGCCGTGAGAAGTCAGCAGACGCCATAGTAGTGCAATACTCGATAACATTGCATGAAGGGCTGAACCTAACAATTAAACGATAGTAATTGAAACATACCTTATGAAGGAAAGAATGCAGAAAACATTATCCCAAGTTAATGGCTGCCCCCAAAGAGATAGGTCGGAAACCGAATGGTATGGGGGAGTGCAGACCTTCATGTGGATGTGTGAAGACAACATCGTGGAAGTACCATTCGATAAGGAACACCTTCTCGAGCAAATCCTTAGTCCTGCGAATCTCAACCGAGCCTACAAGGCTGTTATGAGGAACAAGGGCTGTGGTGGTATCGACAAGATGTCGTGTGAGCAGCTGCTCCCATGGCTCTTGACCAACAAGGATGAACTCATCCGTTCCTTGATGGACGGTTCTTACCGTCCGAACCCAGTGAAAAGGGTAGAAATACCCAAGGACAATGGCAAGATGCGCCTGTTGGGAATACCTACAGTAGTAGACCGTCTGGTGCAACAAGCCATCAACCAAGTACTGACTCCCATCTATGAGAACCAATTTTCCAAGACGAGCTACGGCTTCCGTCCGAGAAGAGGATGCCATGACGCACTACGGGGAGCGCAAAGGATAATCAACGAAGGCTACATATATGTAGTAGACCTTGACCTTGAACGCTTCTTCGATACCGTGAGCCATAGCAAACTCATAGAAATCCTCAGCCGTACCATCAAGGACGGCAGAGTGGTCAGTCTTATACACAAATATCTCCGAAGTGGTGTAATGAACAAAGGTTTGTTCGAAGCGAGCGAGGAAGGAACACCTCAAGGCGGACCGCTAAGTCCGTTGTTGAGTAACATCATGCTCAACGAACTGGATAAAGAACTTGAACGCAGAGGACTTCCCTTTGTGCGCTATGCCGATGACTCGATGATATTCTGTAAGTCCAAGAGGGCTGCAATGCGAGTGAAGGAGTCTATAACCCGATTTATTGAGAATACTCTATATCTCAAAGTCAACAAGGAAAAGACCGTAGTGTCGTATGTGCGCGGAGTGAAATATCTCGGCTACTCCTTTTATGTGATGAAAGGCAAATGCCAGCTCACGGTGCATTCAAAACCCAAAGCCAAGATGAAGTCAAGGTTGAAAGAACTGACAAGTCGCAGCAACGGATGGGGATACGCCAAGAGGAAGCAAAAGCTGAAAGAATACATAAAAGGGTTATCATCTCGCCAATATGAAACGTCTTTTACTTGAAACAGACGAATGGTTAAGACGTAGAATACGCATGTGTATATGGAAATCTTGGAAGAGAGTCAAGACAAAAGTGGCAAACCTCATCAGATGTGGTATTAGTAAACACAAAGCATACGAATGGGGTAATACTCGCAAAGGCTATTGGCGAATAGCTGATAGCTACATACTGCATAGAGCTATAACAAAAGAGCATTTATGTAGGGCAGGGTATGCAACTTTAATGGGGGCGTATCTCGAATGGTACCCAAAATAGGAACCGCCGTATGCCGAACGGCACGTACGGTGGTGTGAGAGGTCGGTAAATACGAAAGTAGGAGATAAACACCTATAATTAGTA
>OHAF01001956.1_pt1 | contig 17083 bp, 14 predicted proteins | sample 1577041 | NCBI WGS metagenome assembly OHAF01 (sample SAMEA3541495, study PRJEB24748) | human gut metagenome | biome: human gut; feature: human-associated habitat; material: faeces | place: China | collected 2012
TTGCACCCCAAGGGCACTTCCTCGCGCTTCGCGCTCAGGGCGCCACGTCGGCCTTTGGCCTCCTCGCAATGACAAATCGGGGGCCGTTATCATTTTATCGTTACCCAATACGAATCGGCAGCATTGCGCCGGGCCCGGCTGTCCCCTCCCCTACAGCGCATTGCGGGAAGCTATGGGGAAAACTCCACTTTCCACTCTCAATTCTCGCCGTCCGGCGGGAGGTTATCCCCGAACAGGTATCTCCAGTAATCCTGGTCGAGCACCCATGCCGAGGCGCGGAAGCGATTGCTCACGTCCTGATTGCGCTCCTCGATCTCCTCGGGCGACAGCTCGTTGCCCTGCAGCAGGATCAGCTCGTCCGACGGGGCATAATACATCGCGTTTTCCGTGATCCAGCTGTGGTCGCGCAGGAGGACGAACGGCTCCGCGTCCGAGAACACGTCCCGGCCCATATAGAGCCGCGAATCAAAGTCCAGCCCGAACAGGTTCGACAGCGTCGGCAAAATGTCGAGCGTGCAGCACAGGCTGTCCACCCGCTCCGGCTTCATGCCCTTTTTATAAAGGATAAAGGCGTTGCGGTAGCGCTCGAATCGCGTGTCGATCTCGTGCCCGGCAAGCTCGCTCTGCTCCTCGTCCGTCAGACCATAGGGATAGTGGTCGCCCGTCAGGGCGATGACGGTGTTCTCCGCCACGCCAGCCTCGTCCAGCCGCTGCAGCAGCAGCTCCAGCGCACGGTCCAGCTCGATCTGGCAGGCGAGATAGGCCCGGACGGAATCGCTGTAGGGCAGGTCCTTCACAAGGTCCTGATTCTTTTTCGCCATGGCGTTGCCGTTGAAATTATACTCCAGATGACCGGAGACAGTCATGTAATACGCATGGAACGGCTCGCTCCCCATATAGTCTGCCGTCGTCTTGTCGATCATCTCGATGTCGGATTCCGGCCACGTCGCCTCGACGTCCAGCCCGTTTCCGAGCGCACGGTAGACATAGCCGAGGTTCGGATGCGACAGATTGCGGTCATAATAGGTATAGGTGTGGTCGTGATAGGCATAGGCGCTGTAGCCGAGGCGCTTGAGCTGCTGAGCCATCGTCAGCGGCATGGCGTTCTCCGCGCTGTCACGGAACGACCACGTTCCCGGCTTCGGGATCGTGCCGGTCAAGGCGGCATACTCGCCGTCCGAGGTCGAAACGTCCCAGTACGGCGTGTAGAAGTTCGTGAAATTGAAGCCCTCCGTCTGCAGCTTATAGAGCGTCGGCGTCAGCTCCGGGTCGATGGCGAGGTACGAAAAGCTCTCCGCCGTAATGAGGATGAGGTTGCAGCCCTTGAACATGCCGGTCTTTTCGTTCTTGTTCGTCGGCGTGCGCGAGGAGAAGTAGGCGTTCAGCTCCGAAAGCACGTCGTTTCCCTCCGTGGGCACGGCGTCAAAATCCAGCTCCAGCACGTTCGGACTGGTGTCGACCACCGGCTCCGGGAGGACGGTCGGCTCCGTGGCGTCCGGGACCGTCGGGGCCTCCGTCGGGGCCTCCATCGGTGCTTTCGTCTCCGTCGCCAGCTCGATCTCGCCGCCCTCGAAGCCGAACAGCAGCCGGTGTACATCCAGCCGGAACGCAGGCATCAGGCCGAGGTGGGCCGTCGTCTGCTTCATGTCGTTCGTGCTGTGATAGAGGTCATAGGCCGAAAGCGGCTGCGTGCCGAAGACCGGCAGCAGGGCCATCAGGCCGAAATGCACGGCGACGGCCAGCGCCGCAAACGCCGGAAGATACGGAAGGCGCAGCCGCGCCGCCGAAAAGCGCTTTCCGAGCACGGCGTGGCCCACGGGCGGCAGGAGCATCAGGCTCAGCGGCAGCCAGTTTTTGCGGATGGCGTGCAGCGTGACCTTCCAGAACTGCATGACCTGCCCGCCGTTTCCCATGGAATAGGCGGAGTAGAAGCAGTGGAAGATCGAGTAATACACCAGCTGCGAGGCAAAGAAGATGTAGCAAAGCCCGCTGCACACCGGCCCGAGCACGCGGTTCGCGCGCGGCGGGAACAGGCGGCACAGCGCAAACAGCAGCACCGCCGGAACGAGCGGATAGAGCATCAGCAGCACGAGCTCCGGCTGCCAGAACTGCGGGGCCGTGGCCGCATGGACGACCAGCTCCATAAAGCACAGCTCCGCCCAGAAAAACAGCAGGAGCCACCACGGCCCGAATTGATGTTTGTTCATGTTTGTTTTCCCTCCGGGATCAAATAAATTGTATGGGAACTTCCTTGCGCTGCGGGACTTGGCTCTCCCTTTGGGAGAGCTGGCGGCGCAGCCGCCTGAGAGGGAAATCGACCCTCCCCTTGCTTGCTATTGCCATTCAAAGGTGCCTGCGAGGCCCTCTCATTCACCTTCGGTGACAGCTCTCCCAGAGGGAGAGCCAAGGGCGCTTCGCGCCTCGCAATGGCGCAAATGGAAGCCTCCCCGGCGAAAGGGGCGCGGAAATCCGTCCCTTACTTATGATATTTCGTCCCTGCCAGAATGCTCTCCGCGCGGTAGAGCTGCTCGAGCGCCATGACGCGCATGAGATGGTGCGGGAACGTCATTTTGCTGAACGACAGGCGGAAATCCGCCATGCGCTTGATGCGCGCGTCGATGCCGAACGACGAGCCGATCAGGAAGCACGCCGCGCTGCGGCCGTTGAGCTTTTCCGCCTGCAGACGCTCGGCCAGACCCTCGGACGAAAGCTCCGTTCCCTCCGGCGTGAGCACGCAGAACCACGCGCCGCGCGGGAGCTTTGCCTCGATCTGCTCCGCCTCGCGCGCAAGGCCCGCTGCGATCTGCGTCCCGTTCGGATCGTCCGGCAGGCGGCACTCCGGCAGCTCGATCAGCTCAAATTTGCAGTAGGCCCCGAGCCTGCGGATATACTCGTCCGCCGCTGCCGCGTAATAGCGCTCCTTGAGCTTGCCGACCGTGATGAGCGTGATGTGGAACATCGCGTTGTCCTCCGTCATTCCGATTTTCCGGGCAGCGCCGCGCGATTCAGCGAAACCCTTCCGCTGTGCGGGCTGCCTTTGATTTTGCTGATCATTATAGCACCTTCGAGCCGGTTTGACAACCTTCGACCGGTACCTTCCAAAAGAACGTTAAGAATCTCCGCCATTGGATGTCCTTTTTATATAATGTGTCTACTTGCATAACGACCGCTTTTGTGGTAAAATTAGAAGGAATAACTATGCAGGAAAGGAGCCCTCTATGTATTCCAACGCCTATGTATGGTCACGCGTTCTTTCCTATCTGGAGCAGCATTCCCCGGCCATTGCGATCGCCTCGTATTTTGACGATGCCGAGGTCATCGAGCTGACGGAAAGCAAGCTCGTCATCTACTCGCCGTCGCCGTTCCGCAAGGACGTGATCGTCAAGCGCTATATCGATCAGATCCGCGAGGCCATGCGCGACCAGTTCCAGACGGAGGTCGAGGTCGTCGTCCTTGACGAGACCGAGCTGCCGCAGTACTCCAAGAACAAGAAAAACCGCAATTTCGTCGAGTTCAACTCGCAGTATACGTTCGATAAATTCGTCGTCGGTTCTTCGAACCAGCACGCGTTTTCCGCCGCCCGCGCCGTCGCGGACAACCCCGCGGACGCCTATAATCCCCTTTTCATCTACGGCGAGTCCGGCCTTGGCAAGACGCACCTGCTCTATGCCATCGCCAACCAGATCCAGCGCGAGCACCCGGACTATAACATCGTCTATATCAAGGGCGACCAGTTCACAAACGAGCTGATCGACGCCGTCCGCAGCGGCAAGAACTTCGAGTTCCGCGACAAATACCGCAATGCCGACCTCTTCCTCATGGACGATATTCAGTTCATCGCGGGCAAGGACGCCACGCAGGAGGAATTTTTCCATACGTTCAACTCGCTCTACGAGAATAAGCGCCAGATCGTCCTGACGTCCGACCGCGTCCCCGGCGACATGGTCCGTCTGGAGGACCGCCTGCGCACCCGCTTCGAGTGGGGCCTTATCGTGGACGTCCAGCCGCCCGATTACGAGACGCGCTTCATCATCACGCGCGAAAAGGCGCTGGAGCTGGGCATCGAGCTGCCGCAGGATGTCGTGGATTACATCTCTGAGAATATCACGAACAACGTCCGTCAGATTGAGGGCACCGTCAAGAAGATCAAGGCCTATCACGACCTGACCGGCATGCCGCTGGACATCACGAACGTCTCGCGCGCCATCAAGGATATGTATAAGGGCAAAACGCAGGCCATCCCCACGCCGGACCTCATCATCAGCGAGGTCTGCCGCTTCTACTCCATCGACGAGAGCACCCTGCGCAGCACCCTGAAGAACAAGGGCACGGCCGAGGCCCGCCAGGTCGCCATGTACCTCATCCGCAAGCTGACGAACCTGTCGCTTCCCGATATCGCCAAGGAATTCGGCAAGAACCATACCACCGTCCTCTATGCCCTGAAAAAGGTCGAGCAGGAGCTGCCGAATTCCTCCAACGGCCTGCAGGATAATATCCGCGATATCACGTCGAATATCAACTCCCGGCTGTAAACGCCCGGATGCGGCAGGTTCCCAGACCTGTCATTGCGCAGCTTGGCTCTCCCTTTGGGAGAGCTGGCGGCGCAGCCGCCTGAGAGGGAAAATCAGCCCTCCCCTTGATTGCTATTGCCATTCAAAAGTGCCTGCAAGGCCCTCTCAGTCACCTTCGGTGACAGCTCTCCCAGTGGGAGAGCCAAGGACGCTTCGCTCCTCGCAATGACACGAAAAGGCGGCGCGTGCCATTTTGACGATAGTCTTTCCGAATCGGCAGTGCCTTCCCGAGATTGCCACGGGCGCAAAGCGCCCTCGCAATGACAAATCTGAAACCTTCCCCATTTTAACGCTACCCTATTTTTTCCGCAAGCATTGCGCCGGGAGGGGACAGCCCGGCCCCTACAAGGCCTTTTCCATACCCCAAATTCTCTGCACAGGCCCTGTGCAATGTGCAGAAGTTTCCTGTTCACAGCTTTTCGCCCGATTTTTCCGCACAAGCCCTGTTCAGAACGCTCTCTTTTTTCCACAGCCCCATGTGCATGGCCGCGCGTTGGGATTTCAGGGCTTGCGGGACTTTTGCACATAAGTTTTGCCTACGGACTACGAATACTAAAAATTATCCTACCTATCTTCTCAGATAGAGAAAGCGAGTGTTGTTATGAAGTTTACCTGTGAAAAAGCGCTGCTGGTCTCTGCCCTGTCTGTTGCGAGCCGCACCGTCGCACAGAAGAGCACCATTCCCTGTCTCGAGGGCGTGCTTCTCCGGGCGGGCGTCGCGCTGCAGCTCACGGGCTACAATCTGGAAACGGGCATCACCGTCCACGTCGGCGCCCAGATCCAGGAGGCAGGCTCGTGCGTCATGCCCGCTCGCCTGTTCTTTGATATCGTCCGGAAGCTGCCGGATGAGATGGTCTCCATCACCGTCGACCACAAGCAGCAGGTCTCCATCCGTGCGGGCGCGGCCTTCTTCCAGATCACGGCCATGGATTCCGAGGACTATCCCGAGCTGCCGGACGTCAACGGCAAGAGCGGCGTGACCATGCCGCAGTCCGCGCTGAAGGCCATGATCTCCGGCACGATCTTCTCCGTGTCCGAAAATCAGGCCCGCCCCATCCAGACCGGCTGCCTGATGGAGGTCACGGAGGATTCCGTCACCATGGTCGCCGTGGACAGCTTCCGGCTGGCCCGCCGCACCTGGCACACGGAAAACGTCGCGAACCATACCCTGAAATTCGTCGTCCCCGCCGCCGGCCTCAAGGAGATCGAGCGCATTCTCGAGGACTCCGACGAGCCCGTCACGTTCACGCTCGGCGACAAGCACATCCTCTTCTCCATCGGCGACGCCCTGCTCGTCAGCCGCGTGCTCGAGGGCGAATTCATCGACTGGCGCCGCGTTGTCCCCACGAACTGCGGCACCGTCCTCACCGCGAACGTCGCGGAGCTGACGTCCTCCATCGAGCGCGTCAGCCTCATCATTTCCGAAAAGGTCAAAAGCCCCGTCCGCTGCGTCTTCGGCGACAATATGGCCGATTTCCGCACGGCGAACACCATCGGCTCCGCGCACGACACCTGCTCCATCGCCGGGAACGGCGGCGAGCTGGAGATCGGCTTCAACAGCCGCTACCTCCTCGATGCGCTGCGCGTCATCCCGAGCGAGGAGGTCACGCTGGAGCTGCAGAACGGCCTGAGCCCCATCGTCTTCACCCCGTGCGACAAAAAATATGACTTTGCCTATATGGTCCTGCCGGTCCGCCTGCGCAGCAACAGCTAAGACCGGATGAACGTTCCTTTTCTCGTCAGCAATATCCTCTCCGGCGTGGGCATGTGCGCGATGCTGGCAAGCACCACCCTGCGCAGCCGGAGAAAGATCCTCGCGGTCCAGTCCGTGAACCACGCCCTTTCCATGGCGGCCTGCTCGCTTTTGCGCGGCTGGAGCGGCGCGGTGCAGGAGGCCGTGAACCTCGTGCGTGACCTCGCCATTCTGCAGTTCGGCAAATTGAACCGCTTCTGGCAGATCTCTTTTGTGGCGGCGGCGCTGGGACTCGGCGCGGCGGTCACGTTTGCGGGAGGCTTTCAGTGGTACGGCCTGCTTCCCGTTCTGGCCACGGCCCTCTATTCCGCCGTCGTCGTCCACCCGCGGTGCAATGCCCGCTGGATCAAGGCCTCTACGGCCGTCTGCACGATGATGTGGGCGGTCTACAGCCTCTTTATCCGCAATTATGTCTACGTTCTGACGAACGTCATCACCTCGGCCTCCGCCGTCCTTTTCCTGCTGCGGAGCCGAAAGCAAGGAGAAACAACCGTATGAAAGTTCGTGTCCGGCGGGTGTCCGCCGAGGATGTCCCCGTGGCCATCACCACGGAATTTATCAAGCTGGAGAGCTTTTTGAAGCTGGCAAACGCCGTCCCGTCCGGCGGCATGGCGAAAAACTTCATCCAGAACGGCGAGGTGCTCGTCAACGGCGAGCCGTGCACCATGCGCGGCAAAAAGCTCCGCCCCGGCGACGACGTCCGGTTTGACGGCGTGACCTACTGCGTCCGCGCCGCGCATGCAGATTGACCGCCTCAGCCTGCGCGGCTTCCGGAATTACGAGGATGCGCAGGCGCAGTTCGTCCCCGGCGTGAACCTGCTGGTCGGCGGGAACGCCAACGGCAAGACGAATCTGCTCGAGGCCGTCAGCTATCTCTCCACGGGCCGCTCGTTCCGCACCCGCCGCGAGGCGGAGCTCATCCGCTTCGGCGCGGACTTTGCGGAGCTGCGCGCGCAGGTGCAGTCGCAGGAGCGCACACGCGAGCTGCGCGCCGTGCTGTTTTCCGGCAGGCGGCCGCGCCAGCTGTGGCTCGCCGGGGTAAAGCAGCGCAGCCGCGCCGCCCTGTCCGGCGTGCTCACGAGCGTGCTGTTCTGCCCGGAGGACCTTATGATCCTCAAAAAGGGCGCGTCCGGCCGCCGCAGACTGATGGACGGCGTCATCTGCCAGCTCCGTCCGAATTACGAGGCCGCGCTGGCCGAATACGGCCGCCTGCTCGACCAGAAGTCCGCCCTGCTGCGCGAGCGCTATGAAAATCCCTCCCTCCTGCAGGTCCTGCCGGAGTATGACCTCCGCATGGCCCAGACGGGCGCCCTCGTCATTTCGTACCGCGCCCGCTATGTCAAGGCGCTGGCGCAGGAGGCCGCGCGCTATCACCGCGAATTTTCCGGCGACAGCGAGTCGCTCGAGCTGACCTACCGCACGGTCTCGACTGTGACGGACCCCTTTGCCCCGCCCGAGACACTCTGCGCCCAGCTGCAGGAGCATCAGCGCAGCCACGCCCGCGCCGAGCTCGAGAGCGCGCAGTGCCTGTCCGGCCCGCATAAGGACGACTTCGAGGCCGTCATCAACGGCCTGCCCGTGGCGCAGTTCGCCTCGCAGGGGCAGACGCGCACGGCCGTCATCTCCCTCAAGCTCGCCGAGCGCGCCCTGCTGCGGCAGGGAACGGGCGAAACGCCCGTGCTGCTGCTCGACGACGTGCTGTCCGAGCTGGATGCCGGGCGGCAGGACTTTGTTTTGAACCAGCTCCGCGAGGGGCAGGTCTTTATCACCTGCTGTGAAACGGACCGCCTGACCAGTCTCGGTCAGGTGCTGTCCATCCGCAGCGGCACCATCGGAGGGGCGCAGTAATGTATCTATCCATCGGCGGCGATATGGCCGTGCGGGACCGCGCCCTGATCGGCATATTCGATCTGGACAATACGACCTGCTCCCGCGACACGCGCGCGTTTTTAACGGCCGCGGAGCAGGGCGGTCAGGTGGTCGACGTCTCCGGCGCTCTGCCGAAGAGCTTCGTCCTGACCGAGGAATTCGGCATGGACCGCGTGTATCTCACGCAGTTCAACGCCGCAATTCTGGAAAAGCGCATGGAACAAAAGGAGAACACAATTCATGTCTGAAGAACTGCTGAATACGACTGTGGAACAGGAATACGACGCCTCGCAGATCCAGGTCCTGGAGGGGCTGGAGGCCGTCCGGAAACGTCCGGGCATGTATATCGGCTCGACGTCCGCCAGCGGCCTGCACCATCTCGTCTATGAGATCGTGGACAACGCCATCGACGAGGCGCTTGCGGGCTACTGCACCCACATCACCGTGACGATCAACCCCGGCGACACCATCACCGTCACCGATAACGGCCGCGGTATCCCCGTGGACATCCAGGCCCAGACCGGCCGCCCCGCGCTCGAGGTCGTCTATACGGTCCTGCATGCGGGCGGCAAATTCGGCGGCGGCGGCTATAAGGTCTCCGGCGGCCTGCACGGCGTCGGCGCGTCCGTCGTCAACGCCCTTTCCGAGTGGCTCACGGTCGAGGTCCATAAGGATGGCAAAATCTATCAGATGAAGTTCGCCCGCGGCAATATCACGCAGGAAATGCGCATCATCGGCGATACGGACAAGCACGGCACCATCGTCACCTTCAAGCCCGACCCCGAGATGTTCGATACCCTCACCTACGACTACGAGACGCTTCACACCCGCATGCGCGAGCAGGCCTTCCTGAACGCCGGTCTGCGCATTGAGATCGCCGACCGCCGCACGGAGGACGGCCCGTCCGATTCCATGTGCTACGAGGGCGGCATCCGCGAGTTCGTCCTCTGGCACAACCGCCACAAGACGCCCCTGCACGAGGAGGTCGTCTATATGGCGGGCGTCCGCCGCGACGCCGAGGCCGAGGTCGCCCTGCAGTATCACGACGGCTATAACGAGACCATCGTCTCGTTTGCCAATAACATTCACACGCCGGAGGGCGGCATGCACGAGACGGGCTTCAAAACGGCCCTGACCCGCGTGCTCAACGCCTACGGCGTGAAGACCGGCGTCATCAAGACCGACGCCGACAAGGTCTCCGGCGAGGATTGCCGCGAGGGCCTGACCGCCGTCATCTCCGTCAAGCTGACGGACGCCCAGTTCGAGGGCCAGACGAAGGCCAAGCTCGGCAATGCCTATATCCGCACGCTGGTCGATTCCATCGTCAACGAGCAGCTTTCCACCTATTTTGAGGAGCACCCCGCCGTCGCCCGCACCATTCTTGAAAAGGCCATGACCGCCAACCGCGCCCGCGAGGCCGCCCGCAAGGCCCGCGAGTCCATCCGCCGCAAGACGGCGCTCGGCGGCGCGGCCATGCCGGACAAGCTGCGCGACTGCAACGAGACGGACGCCAGCCTGACCGAGATCTATATCGTCGAGGGCGATTCCGCAGGTGGCTCGGCCACGCAGGGCCGCGACTCCCGCTTCCAGGCCATCCTGCCGCTGTGGGGCAAGATGCTCAATGTCGAGAAGGTCCGCGAGGACAAGGTCATCGGCAACGACAAGCTCCAGCCCGTCATCACGGCCCTCGGCGCGGGCATCGGCGAGGAATTCCACCTTGATAAGCTCCGCTATCACAAGATCATCATCATGGCCGATGCCGATGTCGACGGCAGCCATATCCGCACCCTGCTGCTGACCTTCTTCTTCCGCTATATGCGCCCGCTGATCGAGCACGGCTATGTCTATTCCGCCATGCCGCCCCTGTATAAGCTCACCCGCGGCAAGACGTCCCGCGTCGCCTTCTCCGACGACGAGCGCGACCGCATCTCCGCCGAGCTCCGCGCGGACAATCCCAATGCCAAGGTCGATATCTCCCGCTATAAGGGCCTCGGCGAGATGGACGCCCACGAGCTGTGGGAGACCACCATGGACCCCGAAAAGCGCACCCTCAAGCAGATCCGCCTTGAGGACGCCGTCAAGGCCGATGAGATCTTCACCCTCCTCATGGGCGAAAAGGTCGAGCCGCGCAAGGAATATATCGAGCAGAATGCAAAGTATGTTGTGAATCTGGATTATTGATTCTGTTTCCGGGCCTGTCCCTGCGCCCCGGCGAATGCGGCAGGCTCCCAGACTTGTCATTGCGCAGCTTGGCTCTCCCTTTGGGAGAGCTGGCGGCGCAGCCGCCTGAGAGGGAAAATCAGCCCTCCCCTTGATTGCTATTGCCATTCAAAAGTGCCTGCAAGGCCCTCTCAGTCACCTTCGGTGACAGCTCTCCCAGTGGGAGAGCCAAGGACGCTTCGCTCCTCGCAATGACACGAAAAGGCGGCGCGTGCCATTTTGACGATAGTCTTTCCGAATCGGCAGTGCCTTCCCGAGATTGCCACGGGCGCAAAGCGCCCTCGCAATGACAAATCGGGGGCCATCACCGTTTTAGCGATAGCCTGTTCGGATCGGCAGCATTGCGCCGGGCCCGGCTGTCCACTCCCCTACAGCGCATCATCGGCGGCCTCGCGTCATTTTCCGCTTACTCTTCTTTCGCCCAATCGAGGCTTCTGCCAACGGCCTTTGCCCAGCCGCGGCGATTTTTTTCGCGCTGCTCGGCCGTCATATGCGGCAGGAAGCTGACATCGCACCGCCACTGGCGGCGCAGCTCGTCCGGATCGTGCCAGATGCCGACAGCGAGCCCGGCCAGATACGCCGCGCCGAGGGCCGTCGTCTCACGGATGACGGGGCGGCGCACCGGCGTGGCCAGCATGTCCGCCTGGAACTGCATGAGGAAGGCATCGCGGCTCGCGCCGCCGTCGACGCGCAGCTCGCGCAGCGGCACGCCGGTGTCCTTTTCCATGGCGGCGACGAGGTCCATGCTCTGATAGGCGATGGATTCCTGCGCGGCGCGGATGATGTGCTCCCGCTTTGTGCCGCGCGTGATGCCGACGATGGCCCCGCGGGCGTACATATCCCAATACGGCGCGCCGAGGCCCGTGAAGGCCGGGACAAAATACACGCCGCCGGTGGAGTCGACCTTCTGCGCATAATACTCCGCGTCGCTTGCTTCGCTGAGGAAGCGCATCTCGTCGCGCAGCCACTGGATAACGGCCCCGCCGACAAAGACGCTGCCCTCGAGGGCATAGGTCACATGGCCGCCGAGCCCGGCCGCGATGGTCGTGACAAGGCCGTGGCGGCTGACGCAGGGCGTCTCGCCCGTGTTCATGAGCAGAAAGCAGCCCGTGCCGTAGGTATTCTTGGCCTCGCCGGGGGCGAAGCAGCACTGGCCGAACAGCGCGGCCTGCTGGTCGCCCGCCGCGCCCGCGATGGGAATTTCCACGCCCTGGATGTTGCAGGTGCCGAAGTCGCCGCTGCTCGGGCGGACGTCCGGCAGCATGCAGCGCGGGATGCGCAGGACCTGCAGGAGCGTCTCGTCCCAGTCGAGGCGGCGGATGTCAAAGAGCATGGTGCGTGAGGCGTTCGTCACGTCCGTGGCGTGGACGCGGCCGCGCGTCAGCTTCCAGATGAGCCACGAATCCACCGTGCCGAACAGCAGCTCACCGCGCTCGGCGCGCTCCTGCGCACCGGGCACATGGTCGAGGATCCACCGAATTTTTGTAGCCGAGAAATAGGCGTCCGGCACAAGGCCCGTGACGGCCCGAATGTGCTCCGTCAGCCCGTCGGCGCGCAGCCGGTCGCACAGGGCGGCCGTGCGGCGGCACTGCCAGACGATGGCAGGGTAAATGGGGCGGCCCGTGGCCTTTTCCCAGACGATGGTCGTCTCGCGCTGGTTCGTGATGCCGATGGCGGCGATCTCCGCAGGATCGATGCCGCCGCGCGTGATGGCCTCCATCATGACGCCGTACTGGCTGGAGTATAATTCGAGCGGATCGTGCTCCACCCAGCCCGCCTGCGGGTAGAGCTGGGGGAATTCCTTCTGCGCGGAGGCGACGATCTGCTGGGAGCGGTCAAAGACGATGGCGCGGCTGCTCGTCGTGCCCTGATCGAGGGCGACAAGGTATTTTTTCATGGTTCCTCCTCAGTAAGGCAGCGTGCTGCCGCCGATGAATTCGCGCAGGAGGGAATCCTGCGGCACGAGATCCGCCGGGACGTCCGGCAGCTCCCGCATGACCTCGAGCACGTCGGACAGCTCCGGCAGGGCAAGGCGCTCCAGATCGTCCAGCAGCAGCGGGCGGTAGACGCCGAGCTCGGCGGAATAGAACGAGTCGATGCTGCCGTGGGCGCGCGGCTTGAAGGGCATGATATAGCGCTGCTCGCCGCGGTCGACGCGCTCGCGCATGGCGATGGTCTCGGACAGGGCGCGGCCGCGGCCCGTGCTGTCGCGCAGCATACGGCGGACGAGACGGATCTTCGACGGATGGAGCGGTTGGCCGCTGCGCGGGGTGATGCGCGTGCGGACGCTGACATAAATGCGCGTCGTGCGGCCGTCATAGCCCGTGACCTCCGGGTTCAGGGCGTGGATGCCCTCCAGAATGACCAGCTCGCCGGGCCGCCTGCGCAGCGTGCGGCCATCGAAGACACGGACGCTGTTTTTGAAGTCATAGTGCGGCAGCTCCACCTCCTCGCCCGCCAGCAGCTTGCCGAGCTGCTCCTGGAAAAACGGCACGTCGACGCGCGACGGGCGCTCGAGGTCCAGCTCGTTGCGGCTGAAAAGCTCCAGCTCCCGCTCCGTGAGCGGGCAGAAATAGTCGTCCATGGAGAGCGTGTGCGTCTCCATGCCGCGGCGGTCCAGCTCCCGCTCGATGAGCAGGGCGGTCGTCGTCTTGCCGGAGCCGGACGGCCCCGCCAGCAGCACGGCCGGGCGCTCCTGCGCATGGGCGGCGATGAGATCGGCCGCGCGGACGATCTGCTGTTCATAAAGTCTGCGGTCATGCTCCAGCACCGCGGCGGGGTCCTGCGCAAGCAGGGCGCTGAGCTGATCGGTCGTCATAGGGCGTTCCTCCTCTGGGTCCCGGAAAAGCCGGGACGTGTTTCCTTCCAGTATAGCACAACGCGCGGGAAAATGTTGACGGATTTCTGATTTTTGTGCAAATTGCCGGTTCTTTCGACAGCCCGCCGCATGCCGCGGCAGGGCCTTGCATTCCATAACCATCTCCTCTATAATATAAACTGTATGATTATGGTTAGGAGAAAGAAAGCAATGAGTAGTTTGAAGGAGAACAAGATGGGCACGATGCCCATTGGGCGGCTGCTGCTGACCATGGCGCTGCCGATGGCATTGTCCATGCTGGTGCAGGCGCTTTACAACGTGGTCGACAGCGCCTTTGTCGCGAAAATTTCGGACGTTAATCAGGACGCACTCAACGCCGTTTCGCTGGCCTTCCCGGTGCAGAACATCATGATCGGCATCGCAACGGGCACGGCCGTCGGCGTCAATGCCCTGCTGTCGCGCGCGCTCGGCGAACGCGATGCGGACATGGTGAACCGCTCCGCCCTGAACGGCGTATTTCTGGCCGGACTGGGTATGCTGCTCAGCGCCCTGTTCGGCATTTTCTGCGCAGAGCTCTTCATGCGCTCCCAGACGTCGAACGAAGCCGTCATTGCCTACGGCACGGCCTATATCCGCATCATCACGATCGCCTCGTTCGGCATCTTCGGCGAGATCATCTTTGAGCGCCTGCTGCAGTCCACGGGCCGCACGATCTACACCCTCTTCACACAGGGCACCGGCGCAATTCTGAACATCATTTTTGACCCCATCCTCATCTTCGGCCTGTTCGGCCTGCCGCGCATGGAGGTCGCAGGCGCGGCCGTGGCCACGGTGCTCGGCCAGATCGTGGCGTTCCTTCTTGCCATGATCCTCAACCACCGCAAAAATCCGGACGTCCGCCTGCATCTGCGCGGCTTCCGCCCGGACTGGAAGCTCATCGGCCGCATTCTGGCCATCGGCGTGCCGTCCATGATCATGGTCGCCATCGGCTCGGTGATGTACTACGGTATGAATCTCGTGCTCATGCGCTTTGAGCACGTCCGCGTGGGCCTCGGTGAGGTCGGCACGGCCGTCTTCGGCGCATACTACAAGCTGCAGAGCTTCATCTTCATGCCGGTGTTCGGCATCAACAACGCCGCGCTGGCTATTGCGGCCTATAACTACGGCGCGCGGAAGCCGAAGCGCATCCTCGGCGTGCTGAAGTGCGGCATCCTCGGCGCAACGGCGCTGATGGTGATCGGCGTGGCGGCCTTCCAGCTCATCCCGCAGGCCCTGCTCGGCCTGTTCAACGCCAATGCGGACATGCTGGCCGTCGGCGACCCGGCGCTGCGCACCATGAGCCTCGCCTTCGTGTTCGCAGGCGCGTGCATCATCGTCGGCGGCGTGTTCCAGGCTCTCGGCAACAGCGTCTACAGCATGATCGTCTCCATCGCGCGCCAGCTGGTCGTGCTGCTTCCGGTGGCCTACCTGCTGTCGCTTTCCGGGAACATCGACGCCGTCTGGTTCGCCTTCCCGATCGCGGAGGTCGCCTCGCTGGCGATGACGGTCATCCTGTTCCTCCGCCTGTATCGGAAGAAGATCCGCCCGCTCAGCCGGATGCCGGCGGCAGAATAAGCGAGAAGGAGGAACGGCCCGATGGTCATTCTGCTGAAACAGCATGCCCCGCAGGCGGAGCAGGAGCGCCTGCTTGCCTGGCTGCGGGAGCTTGGCGCGGAGGTCCGCGTCACCGGCACGCCGGAGCGGCCGTTTTTCTGCCTGACGGGCGACGTCTCCCGCATCGACCCGAGCCTTGCGGCGCGTTTCCCGGCCGTGGAGGACGTCCTCCGGCTGACAGAGCCGTACCCCCTGTGCAGCCGCCGCCTGCACCCCGAGCCGACGGTCGTCTCCGTGGGCGGCGCGCGCTTCGGCGGCGGGAACTTCGGCCTGATCGCAGGGCCGTGCGCCGTGGAATCGGAGGAGCAGATCTTTACGGCAGCCCGGCAGGCAAGGGCCGCAGGCGTCTGCCTGCTGCGCGGCGGGGCATTCAAGCCGCGCACCTCTCCCTATGATTTTTCCGGGCTGGGCGCAGAGGGGCTGCGCCTGCTCATCGCCGCCGGGCACGAGACGGGGCTTCCCGTCGTGTCCGAGCTGATGAGCGCCGCCCAGCTCGACGCGTTCGCCGATGTGGACGTCATCCAGATCGGCGCGCGCAATATGCAGAACTATGACCTGCTGCGGACGCTCGGCCGCAGCGAAAAGCCGGTGCTGCTCAAGCGCGGCGTCGGCGCAACGCTGCAGGAGCTTCTGCTGAGCGCGGAGTATCTTCTGGCGGCGGGCAACCCGCGCGTGATGCTCTGCGAGCGCGGTATCCGCACGTTCGACACGTTTACGCGCGGTACGCTCGACCTTGCGGCCGTGCCCGCCCTGCATGAAATGACCCATCTCCCCGTCCTCGTCGACCCGAGCCATGCGGCCGGTCGCGCGGCCCTTGTGACGCCGTTGGCGCTGGCTGCCGCGGCCTGCGGAGCCGACGGCGTGATGGCGGAGATGCACCCTGACCCGCTGCACGCCCGGTGCGACGGGGCGCAGGCTCTGCTGCCGGAGGAGCTGGCAGCGCTGTCACAGCGGCTGCACGCCGTGCGGGAGGCCTGCAGATGAAGATCGACATTCCCGTTTCGCAGCCCTACCGCGTGGACATCGCGCCGGGGCTGCTGGACGACCTCGGCCGCTATGTTTCCTCGGGAACGGCGGCCCTTGTCGTAACCGAGGAGCATGTGGCTCCGCTCCTGCTGGAGCGCGCCTGCCGCGCACTGCGTGCTGCCGGCGTGCGCGCCGTTCCGGCCATCCTTCCCGCCGGGGAGGAGACCAAGTCGCTGGCGCAGTATGCCGCCCTGCTCCACAGGCTCGCCGAGGCGGGCCTGACCCGCGCCGACACGGTCGTTGCGCTCGGCGGCGGCGTCATCGGCGATCTGGCGGGCTTTGCGGCCGCGACATGGCTGCGCGGCATCCGTCTGGTGCAGGTGCCGACGACGCTGCTTGCCATGGTGGATTCGTCCGTCGGCGGCAAGACGGCCATCGACCTGCCGGAGGGCAAAAACCTCGTCGGCGCGTTCCATCAGCCCGCCGCCGTCGTGTGCGACCCGCAGCTGCTGGACACGCTGCCGCCCGCCATCCTGCGCGACGGCTGCGCCGAGGCGCTGAAGACGGCCGTGCTGTTCGACCCGGACCTGTTTTCCCATCTGGCCGCGCACGGCACGGACTTCGACCGCATGACGGTCCTGCCCCGCTGCATCGCCTGCAAGCGGGACGCCGTGTGCGCCGACGAATTCGACCGCGGTGCGCGGCAGCTGCTGAACCTCGGCCACACGGCCGGGCACGCCATCGAGACACTCAGCGGCTACCGCATTGCGCACGGCCATGCCGTGGCCATCGGCCTTGCCATAATGGCGCGGGCCTTCTGCCGCGATGCCGCAGAGATCGAGGCTGCGCTCATAAAGCTCGGCCTGCCCACCCGAACGGAATTTTCGCCGGAGCGGCTGGCACAGGCCGCACTGGCGGATAAAAAGCGCGCGGGAGAGCGCATCACGCTCGTCATTCCCCGCGCCATCGGCGACTGCGTGCTCCGGGAGGTCCCGGTGGACACGCTGCCGGATATTTTTGAAAGAGGAATGTGACATGGAGCTGTTCCTGCCGCACGGCCCGCTCGGCGGGCGAGTTGCCTCCATTGCGTCAAAATCGCAGCTGCAGCGGCTGCTGCTGTGCGCCGCGCTGGCCGACCGCGAGACGGTCGTGCACGGCGCTTCGGACGCCGCGGACGTGCAGGCGATGTGCCGCTGCCTGCGGGCGCTCGGCGCGCGCGTGACGGCGGACGGA
>OHAF01001971.1_pt1 | contig 16993 bp, 13 predicted proteins | sample 1577041 | NCBI WGS metagenome assembly OHAF01 (sample SAMEA3541495, study PRJEB24748) | human gut metagenome | biome: human gut; feature: human-associated habitat; material: faeces | place: China | collected 2012
CGTGTGTCAGGCCGTTTCCACGGGCATGCTCATGCCCCTCATGCAGACCATCGCCATGACGCGCTTCCCGCGCGGTCGTCAGGCCACGGCCATGGGCGTGGCAGGCATCGCGATGGGCTTCGCGCCGAACATCGGTCCCACCATCGGCGGGGCGATGAGCTTCTCGCTGGGATGGCGCAGCTTCTTCGTGCTGCTCGTGGTCATCATGTTGGCGCTTGCCGCTGCGGCGGCCGTCGCCATCAAACCCTCGGCGGCTCCCGACAAGAGCGCGCGCCTCGACGTGGTGTCGCTCGCGCAGTCGACGCTCGGGTTCGGCGGGCTGCTGCTGGCGTTCTCGAACGCGAGCAGCTTCTCGTTCGAAAGCCCGTTCATCTGGGCTCCGCTTGTGCTGGGCGCGCTGTTCCTCGTGCTGTTCGTGCGGCGGCAGAAGCGGGTGGACGACCCGCTGATCAGCATGGATATCTTCGCATCGCGTCAGTATCGCGCGGGCTTCATCGCGCAGAACCTGCTGAACGCCTCCTTCATGGGCGTGACGGTGATCGTGCCGCTGTACGTGGAGGGGCTGTGCGGCGAAACCGCGCTCGAAGCCGGAGTGGTGCTGCTGCCCGGCACCGTGGCCGCGCTCGTGCTGAATCCGCTGGCGGGCGTGCTCACCGACAGGGTGGGCGTGCGTCCCGTCGCGCTGGTGTCGGGCGCGTTTCTGGCGACGGGCGCGGTGCTCATGTCGTTTCTCGATGCGGACACGCCGCTGTACGTGACCACGTTATGTCAGGCGCTGCGCGCGGGGGGCGTGTCGGGGCTGGTGGGGCCGCTGACATCGTGGAGCCTGGCGCAGCTGCCGCGTTCCATCGTGGCCGACGGCTCGTCGTTCTGCATCTCGGCTCGCCAAGCGTGCGCATCGCTGGGCACGTCGGTCATGGTGTTCATCATCACGATCTCGGACACGTTGCTCATCACGCCGCCGGGGTTCAGGTGCTCTCTGACCATGGTGAAGAACTCGGTGGAGCTCATCTGGAAGGGAATGGTGATGTCCTGATACGCATCGACCATGATCACGTCGTACTTGTCATGCGAGGCGGCGAGCCAGGCTCGGCCGTCATACGTGGTCACGGGGATGTCGGCGGGCTCATCGAAGTATTCGCCGGCCAGATCGGTGATCTTCTGGTCAATCTCCACGCCGGTGATGTTCATTTTCGGATAATACTGCTTCAGCTGGCGGGCGTAGGTGCCGGTGCCCATGCCGAGGATCAGCGCGGAATTGGCATTGTCGGCGAGCGCCGGCGCAGCCAGGGCCGTGTCGTAGTACATACCTGTCAGTCCTTTGTCTTTCATCGTGACGGACTGCACGCCGAACAGCACGTTGGTGGACAGGATCGTGCGGTCGGAGAGGTTCTTGACCTGCAGGTAGTTGTAGATGGACTCGCCCTCATAGGCCAGGTTGGTTTCCCAGAACGCGAAGCCGGTCAGGGGCGAGACGCAGGACGTGGCCACGAAGATCACGGCGCTGACCACGCAGGCGATGCGCTTGGCCTTGATCGAGATGAAGTAGATCAGCGGACATGCCGGAGAAGAATTCGGTGATGTAGAGGAATATCTTTGATTTGAGAATCGGCCGTTCGCTTGCCTCGGTGATCTGTGCCATCGCTCCGCTCCCCCTGCCTGTGCGCCTATCGACTACTGTTCTGATGCGTAGCCTATCAGCATTTTCCCGGCCGATGGGTGGATACCGGCTACAGTAGGCATCATGACTCAGGTATGCGTGATTTTTGGTGCGGGCGAATACTATGCGGGCACGCCCGTGGTGCCGGCCGGCGCGTATGTGATTGCGGCCGATGGCGGGCTCGACCATACGCGCCAGTTGGGTATCGTGCCCGATGTGGTGGTGGGCGACTTCGATTCGCTGGAAGGCCGGCCACCCCGCACCGATGTGCGCACCATCGCGCTGCCCGCGTTGAAGGACGATCCGGACATGCTCTCCGCGCTGAAGGTCGGTTGGTCGGCGGGTTGCCGCGAATTCCATGTCTATGGCGGTTTGGGCGGCCGCATCGACCATACGATTTCCGGCATTCAACTGATGGCATTATTGGCCCGGCATGGGGCAAGCGGATATCTGTATGGTGATGGGCTCATCGTCACAGCCATCACCGATGGTAGGCTTTCGTTCCCCGCGCATCCGGTGCCCGAGGACGGCCGCATGGTGTCTGCGTTCTCCCACTCCGATGTTTCGCTTGGCGTGAACGAGCCGGGGCTGAAATATGAGCTTAAAGACGGCACGCTGACCAATACGGTGATGCAGGGGGTAAGCAACGAGTTCCGCGACGGCGTGGACGCGGCCATCAGCGTGGAGCACGGCACACTGATCGTCACCTTCCCCATCGAGGTGGCGTTGCCTCAGGTGAGTCGATTCCACGAATTTGGCGGCGATATCGGCGAGCTGGACACCGCAGTGTCCAAGCTGCTGGTTCGCTGACTTGCATGCCGCGCGCTTGCTCATGATGATTCGAGACATTCCTCCAAAGGAGAGGAAAAATCACATGTCGGTTGCGGGCAATCCGAATTGTGAGCGCTCACAGAAAATACGGCATTTTTGTCCAAAACGCACGCTGAAACGTTGCCATGTGTACAGAGTCGGCATTACAGTAGCAACTGTTGGTAAACAATGGCCCGGTGTGCCAAAGCGCGCCAAGGCCACCCTACAAGGGAGAATTACATGACAGTTAAGATTGGTATCAACGGCTTCGGTCGCATTGGTCGTCTCGCCTTCCGTCGCATCTTCGAGCTGCAGGCTCGCGGTGACATTGAAGTTGCCGCCATCAACGATCTGACCACCCCGGCTACCTTGGCTTACCTGCTGAAGTACGACAGCACCCACGGCACCTTCCGTCATGACGATGGCACTCCGGTTGACGTCAAGGCCACCGAAGACTCCATCATCGTCGACGGCAAGGAATACAAGGTCTACGCCGAGAAGGACGCCAACAACATTCCGTGGGTCAAGAACGACGGTGTTGAGTACGTGCTCGAGTGCACCGGCTTCTACACCTCCGCCGAGAAGTCCCAGGCTCACATCAACGCTGGCGCCAAGAAGGTCCTGATCTCCGCCCCGGCCAAGGATGACACCACCCCGACCGTTGTGTTCGGCGTGAACCACGACATCCTCAAGGCTTCCGACGTGATCGTCTCCGCCGGTTCCTGCACCACCAACTCCATGGCCGCCATGGTCAAGCTGCTGGACGAGAAGTTCGGCATCAAGGCCGGCTTCATGACCACCATCCACGCCTACACCGGCACCCAGATGCTGCTCGATGGCCCGCGTGGCACCAAGACCGGCCGCAACCTGCGCGCCGCCGCCATCAACACCATCGCCCACTCCACCGGCGCTGCCAAGGCCATCGGCAAGGTCGTTCCGTCCGTGAACGGCAAGCTGCAGGGCCACGCCCAGCGCGTCCAGGTTCCGGACGGCTCCGTCACCGAGCTGACCACCGTTCTGAACACCGAGACCACTGCCGACGAGATCAACGAAGCCTTCAAGGCTGCCTTCTCCGACACCGATTACTACGGCTACAACGATGAGGGCATCGTCTCCTCCGACATCCTCGGCGACACCCACGGTGGCGTGTTCGACCCGACCCAGACCGACGTCAACACCATTGATGGCGTGACCCTGGCTCGCACCGTGTCCTTCTACGACAACGAGTACGGCTTCACCTCCAACATGATCCGTACCCTGCTGTACTTCGCTGAGATCTCCGAGTGAACCATTGCGGTCTAGGCCGCTACGGTTCGTTTGAGAACTAAGCTGTGAGACCCCCGCCTTGTGCGGGGGTTTCTTCGTAGTAGAACGGTAATCATGGCAAAGAAAAGCAAGCATGATAAGGGCGCGGGTTCCACTCCGGCGACAGTCCAACTGGAGAAGGCGGGCGTGGAATTCCACGTATACGAATACGAGCACTCCAACGACCATATGGATGACGGCTACGGCGTGGAGGCGGCCACCAAGCTCGGCTTCGACGAGCATCAGGTGTTCAAGACGTTGATGGCGGACACCGGTGCCGAACGCGTGGTGGGCGTGGTACCGGTGAGCGGTCATATGGATTTGAAAGCCTTGGCTGCAGCCGTAGGTGCCAAGAAGGCCTCTATGGCCGATCCCAAGGTGGCGATGCGTGAATCCGGTTATGTGGTTGGCGGCATCTCGCCGTTAGGCCAGAAGACACGTCATAAGACTGTGTTGGATGAAAGCGCCCTGCAATTCGACCAGATTCTGGTCTCCGGCGGCAAGCGAGGCCTGTCTGTGGGCGTGAATCCACAGGACCTGCTCAAGGTCTTGAACGCCGTTGCCGCACCAATCGGCACGTGGTGACCGTTCTTGGCTCCCCTCACGGAGGGGAGCCAAGAATGACTACTTCTTCCTGCGCAACTCCGCCGGCAGCACAAAGTGCATGTTTTCTTTGATGGTTTCGACGGACTTCATACCGGTGAAGCCCAAGTTTTGCAGAGCGTCAATCACACCGGACACCAGTTCGTCCGGTACGGAGGCACCCGAGGAGATACCTACGGATTCCAGACCCTCGAACCATGCCGGGTCAAGCTCGCTGGCATCATCCACGCGATACGCTTTGCCGCGCTCCCCCAAGCCCTCCTGCGCCACCTCCATCAGTCGCACGGAATTCGAGGAGTTGGCCGATCCGACAATCACCACGCAATCGGACTGCTGGGCCACCAGTTTGACCGCAGCCTGACGATTCGACGTGGCATAGCAGATATCCGAACTCGGCGGCTCTTGAATCCAAGGGAATTTGGCCTTCAGCGCGGCAATGGTATCGGCGGTCTCGTCCACGCTCAACGTGGTCTGCGAGAGCAGCACCAGCTTGGTGTCGGGCGCAAAATCCAGCGAATCGACATCCGATTCATGCTCGATCAAGTGCACGTGTTCGGGGCTCTCCCCCACTACACCGACCGCTTCATCGTGACCTTTATGCCCGATATAGACGATTTCATACCCCTCGCGCACGAAACGCAGCACCTCACGGTGCACCTTACCCACCAGAGGGCAGGTGGCATCCACCACATGCATGCCACGACGTTCGGCTTCCGCCTTCACTACCGGAGATACGCCATGGGCGGAAAACACCACCGGAATACCCGCTTGGGCAGCAGCATCCGGAATCTCCGCCAATTCCTGGACGAACACCGCGCCTTGCCCGGCCAAGTCCTCGACCACATGCTTGTTGTGCACGATCTGCCGGCGCACATATACCGGGGGCAGCCCATCCTCGCGCGTCCGCTTTCCGGAAGCCTCCGCGGCTTTGAGAATGGTCTGTACGGTAAGAATCGCACGGTCCACACCCGCGCAGAAGCCTCGCGGATCAGCGAGCACAACGCTTTTGGTCATCGGAACCTCCTGAACGTCAATAGTGTTTTCCAGTGTAAGGCAGGGATTACAGGAATCTGCCGTCACAACTTTTCCGCGTCTCCCACAAATCACCGGTTTCCAAGGAATCCACGTGCTTCTCGCATGATGGTGTGAGACTCGTCACTCCACGTATTGCTACCGTGTTTATACGAATTGTTTATTATATGCCGCATATCGCCAATCCCCGCCTCGATAGAGGAGACGCGCTAGACTGGGGCCAGCGATAGCAGGAGCTACCGGCCCACCAACCTCACTACGGGAGTGATTCCATGACGAGTAAAACACCACGCACCGGAAATCAGTATTCGATTCACTATGGCGATTATTCCGCCGTCATCTGCGAACTCGGCGCCAAGATTCGCCGATTCGATTATCAAGGCAAGGAAATTTTCTGCCCGTTCGGCGTCAACGACCTGACCCCCACCTGTAACGGTTATGTGCTGGCCCCGTGGCCAAACCGCATCGAAAACGGCGAATACGATTTCAATGGCAAGCATTACTGCGCGCCGGTTAACGAATATCATCCCGCACCGCGCAACAATGCGAACCACGGATACGCCTACCACTACATGTGGAAGCTTGAATCGTTGACCGATAGCGCCGTGACGCTTTCGCTGCGCTTCCCCAACTTGGACGGATACCCGTTCGATGTGACCGTGACCGTCACCTACGAACTCGGCGACAACGGCATGACCGCGACCGTCAATGCCCGCAATGATGGCGACGAACCGGCACCGTGGGCTCTCGGCCTGCATCCGTGGCTGGCCAACGGCAAGCAGGGCGCAACTGCCGCCGAACGCGATGCCGACTCCGCCGCCTGCCACCTGCAGATTAAGGCCGCCAGTCATGTGACGGTGAACGAGGCGCTGATTCCCACCGGCACCGAACCGGTTACCGGTATCTACGACCTGAACGATGGCCCGACGCTCGAAGGCCGCGCCTTTGATGATGCCTGGGTTGACGTGGAGCGTGCCGCCGATGGTACGACCACCACCACATTCACCCGCCCGGACGGTATCGAAGTGAAAATCATTGGCGATGAGACGATTAATGCTTGGCAGTGCTACACCGCCACTGGCGCACCGTTCGCCGAGCATCCGTATGGCATCGCCGTCGAGCCGATGACCGCCCCGGCCAATGCCTTCCGCACTGGTGACCACTTGGTGACGCTCGCCCCCAACGGCGACTACACCACTGTGGTCCGCTACGAAGTAGTCCAGAAGTAGTTCTGTTACGCTGGCTCCCCTCCAGAGGGGAGCCAATTTTTTATCCTTATGTGCCGCCGCGTCTTGGGACTTATGCGATACGATTGTGAGCGATAACAATTTGTTCCACAAAGGAGTGTGCACTATGGCTTTGAAGCCTCGCACTGGTAACCAATATGTCATCTCGTCCGGCGAATGGAGTGCCGTCGTCACCGAACTGGGTGCCAGCCTGCGCGAGCTGAAGTGGCGCGGCGAAGACCTCATCGTCCCCTTCGACCCGAACAAGGTCATTCCCTGCTGCAACGGCTGGGTGCTGGCACCGTACCCGAACCGAGTGACCAATGGTCAGTATTCTTTCGATGGCGAAGACTACCAGATGCCGATCGACGAGTTCGACCGCCAATCCTCCCTGCACGGCTATGCCTACCGCTACATGTGGGAGCTCGTTGATTTGCAGGAATCACACGTGACGCTCTCCTGGCGCTCCCCCGACATCGCCGGCTACCCGTTTGATATCACCATCACCGCCACTTATGCACTTGACGAGAACGGTCTCACGGAAACCTTCACCGTGCACAACAACGACAGCGTGAAGGCACCGTGGGCATTTGGCATCCACCCGTGGCTGGCCAACGGCAAGCACGCCACCGGTCAGGCCATTACCGCCGACAACGAGCCCTGCCGTCTTGAGCTGCACTGCGACACCCACGTGACCGTAGACGAACACTTGCTGCCCACCGGTGAAGAGCCGGTTTCCGGCATCTTCGACCTGCGCGATAACCCCACGCTGGAGGGACGTGGCTTCGACGATGCCTGGACCGATATCACCAACCGCGGTGAAGACGGCAGCACTTCCGCCGTGTTCACCCGCCCCGACGGCATCAAGGTCACGCTGACTGGCGACAAGACCATCAACTCCTGGCAGGTGTGCACCGGCAACGAAATCGGCGAGAAGGCTCGTCAGGCCGGCGTGGCCGTCGAACCGATGACCGCCTACGCCGACGCCTTCCGCACCGGCAAGGATCTGGTTGTGCTCGAGCCGGGCGATGACTACACCACCGTGGTCACCTTCCACGCCGAACAAATCTGAAAAACCGAATAGCCAAGCCTGACGCTCATCGCCACATGGACACCCGTGTTGCATCACGTCGTGCTCATGTGGCATAATTCCGAAGGCTTATTTTTTTACTGCAGCAAAGGAGTCCATCATGGGCATGCGCGGACGTAAGCGCAAGGATCGTCGTAAGAAGGCCGCCAACCACGGCAAGCGTCCTAACGCCTGATTCTTCGCGTTTCTTATGGAACGCTCAAGGTCCGTCTGATGATACATCAGACGGACCTTGTTGTATATGTCGTTACTTATCTTCGCCGCAGCAGTGATCAAGCGTGGCCTTGAGCCGGGCTATCAGACATTCGGGTGCCACATCCGGGCGCAAGTAGGCACGCAACGCGGCAATCAACGCCTGTTCACGCTCGTCGCAGCAGGTACGGGGGTCAAAACAGTCGCCCTCCGTAACGATATGCACGTCCGCCTGGACCGACGCAGAGGCCGAGCCGGTATCCACTGAACGATGATGCACCGCCGTGATATGCACTTCGGTCTGGCTGACCATGCCATCGGCCCCCGTACGGGTTATGGAGATATGGCGAGTACGCTCTACCGGCTGATCGTTCATCAGATCTCCTTTCCCGAAAGCTTGCTTGACTGTTGTGGCGTGCGGGCGCCAGTCGCATGACTATGTCTCACTGCGGCTTGCGTGTCGCCATTGCTACCAACAGTTTGTTCACTACTTCCATTATGGCCGGAATCGGCGATTCGACCAACGTTTTCGCCCAACTTCGCGGATGGTGAACCAGCCGACGAACCAGTCACGTACCCGCGCTCTTTCGCATACGAGGCGAGCTCACGCTTGAGTTGCGTGCGGGCGCGATTCAGGCGGCTCATCACCGTGCCGATTTTCACGCCCTGCTCATCGGCCACCTGCTGGTAGGACTTGCCGTCGATGGCGGCGTCGATGAACACCTGCCGGCGTTCCGGCGAGAGTTTGGCGAGCGCGGCCATGATTTCCTCGGGCGCGAAGGCGTCCAAATATTCCTCTTCAGCGGACTTGAGCCCGTCCGACGTATGTTCGGCGGCATCGTAAATGTCCCAGTCGTCGTATTCACCGGTGGAGTCGTTGGCACGCTGCGGGCGCCGCTTGGCCTTGGCATACTGGTTGAAGTAGGCATTGCGCTCGATGGTGGTCATCCACGCCTCGAAGTTGGAGCCCGGCTGGAATGAGTCGAAGGCCTTGAACCCGCGTTCGAAGGTGTCCTGGACCAGATCCTGCGCGTCATCGGGATCGTTGGTCAGCCTCATCGCCTGCCGGTACAGTGCATTGACGGCGGGCATGGCGAGCTGTTCAAATCTGGCGCGCTTGGCTGCCATGGACTCGCCCGATCCGGCTGACTGCCCGGATTGCATAGTTGCTTCGCTTGTCGTCACGTTTCACCATTCTAATCAAATCATGTGCCCATATCGTGGTCGATGACGTGTGAGCCACAACACGCTGCACCCCACCTGTAGAATGGCGTATCGGCTAGATAATAGGGAGTAACAATTATGGCTTTGACTTTGGCTTCGGCCGCTGACCTGCTCAAGGAACACCATCTGCTGCGTGAAATCATCCAAGGGGATGTCTGGACCGACGACCCGGCCCGTATCGCTTCGGCGGATGAGCCGTTCGCCGGCATCACCTACGACACCCGCAAGGTCACGCCGGGCACCCTGCTGTGCTGCAAGGGCCAGTTCAAGGCCGAATATCTGAACGGCATCGACGAAGCCGGCCTGGCCGCATACGTGGCCGAAACCGAGTACTCAGCCGCAACCGCCACCCCCGGCCTGATCGTCAACGACGCACGTAAGGCGATGAGCCTGCTGTCCGCCGCGTTCTACGGATATCCGCAGAACGAGCTCACGGTCATCGGCGTCACCGGCACCAAGGGCAAGACGACCACCTCGTACTTCACGCAGGCGCTTATCAACGCCGTCTCCGGCGGCAAGGCCGCATTGTTCTCCTCGGTCGATAATTGCCTTGACGGCCACACCTACGTCGAATCCGATCTGACCACACCCGAATCGATGGACGCCTTCCGCATGATGCGCGAGGCGGCCGATAACGGTATGAAGTATCTGGTGATGGAGGTCTCCTCCCAGGCGTACAAGGTGGACCGCGTCTATGGCCTGACTTTCGATGTGGCCGCGTTCCTCAACATCTCCCCCGACCACATCAGCCCGATCGAACACCCCACGTTCGAGGATTACCTGTATTGCAAGCGCCAGATCATCGTCAACGCGAAGTCGCTGGTACTCGGCGCGGACAGTCTGCACGCCGATCTGTTGCGGGAGGACGCGGAGGCAGCCGGCATCGGCGTGACCACCTTCGCCCTGCATGACGCGGATAATGCCGGCACCAGTGCGGACGTCGTCGCCTGGCCCGCCGACCCGGCGCACGCCTCCTTCCACATCGCCGACGGAGATCAGGCCCTTGGCGACTACCATCTGTCCATCGATGGCGACTTCAACTACCTCAATGCGGCGGCAGCCATCGCCATCGCCCATGCGGTTGGCGTATCGCTCGATGACGCCGACGCACTGCACGCCATCGAATCCGTACGTATCGCCGGCCGTATGGAACAGTTCCGCGACCCGCAGTCAAACACGCTCGCCATCGTCGATTATGCGCACAACTACGCATCCGTCACCGCGCTGCTTGACTTCGTCTACGAGCGTTGGGGCGAGGAAAACCCGCGTATCACGCTGGTGACCGGATCGGCCGGCAACAAGGCCTACGATCGTCGTAAGGAAATCGTCGAGGCTGCCGAGAACCGTATCGCGAACTTCATTTTCACCGCCGAAGATACGGACACCGAGCCGATCATCGACATCTGCATGGAAATGCAAGGCTACATCACGAACAAGGATGTGGTCTCCACGGTGATTTCCGACCGTCTGACGGCCATCACCAACGCCATTTACGATGCCCGTGCGCACGCCGACCGATTCAACATCCTGCTGATCATCGGCAAGGGCAACGAGCGTTGGATCAAGGACCATCGCAAGCATGTGCCGTTCGACGGCGACGATCACGTCGTCGAACGCATGTTTGGCTTGTGACGGGATTCCGGCCAATCAAATCCTGATCGGATCCCGATTAGCCCACATCAGATCACGCGCAATACGACCAAACCAGAAACACGACATACGGATACAAACGAAAAAGGATAGCTGAATCGTAATGATCACGTTGGAGAAAGTTGACGGAGCCACACTGGAAGCCGAGGCCGAGAAGGCCGGCATCACGTTGCCTATCGAACAGACCAAGGTTTGGTCTGGTTTTCAGGCGGATATCGACGGACGCACACCATGGGGCGATTATCTGATCAAGCGTGATGGTGAATTGGTCGCCGTGATCTCCTTTATCGATTTTGAGACGCACGGTTATCATTATCTGCGCTCGATGCATGGGCCGGCGTGGGTCGCCAAGCCCACCGAGGCTGAGGAGCGCGAGGTCGTCGACGCCATCGTGGACACCGTCAAGAAGGCCGACAAGAACATCGCGTTCCTGCGTATCGACACCTGGTTCGCCGATGGTACGGAGAAGGTGCTGTCCACAGTGCCGTACGACCAGACCGTGGTCATCGACATCACCGGTGGCGATGATGAGATTCTGGCTCGGATGAAGCGTCGTGGACGCCGTGACGTGCGCAAGTCTCTACGTGAATGCCCGGCCGAGGTTGCCGATGAGACGGATAAGGCCCTGACCGATTTCTCCGAATATTACGATGTGATGGTCGAAACCGGCCAGCGCGATGGATTCACGCCTGCTCCGATGAGCGACTACTCCGATATGATCGGCGCGTTGGGTGCCGATCATTGCCGTGTGTTCGCCGCACGTATTGAAGACCGTGTGGTGGCATGGTCGATTGTCACCGTGAACGGCACGCATGCGGTGCGCTACTATGCCGGCATGCGCAACGAGGTTATGCGTCTGCATGTGACCGACAAGCTGCTGTATTCCGAATGCTGCATCCTGGGCTCGCAGGGTATTACGGAATACGATCTGATGGGCATCGGCTCCGATTTCGCGCCGTCGCTCAAGGGGCTTAACGAGTTCAAGTGCAAGTTCACCGAGGAAATCACCCCGGTGGCCCCCGCCCGCGACGTACCCATCAAGAAGGTCTTCTACAAGACGCTGCAGACTGTGCAGGGCGTGCGCAAGGCATTACGCTAATACCACCCCGCTCCCGCTGGTGGGAGCTGTCGAGCGAAGCGAAACTGAGGGTGGTCTTTCGAGATGGACCACCCTCTGTCACCTGTGGCGCCAGTTCCTACCAGCAGGAACCATTCATTTATCGTTCGAGTTTTTGGCTCACCACGGCTGTTACGCCGTCGGCTCGCATGGTTACGCCGTAGAGCGCGTCGGCAATCGACATGGTGCGTTGCTGGTGAGTAATAATGATGAGCTGCGCATGGGCGCGTAGCTCATTGAACGCATTAATCAAACGGGTCAGGTTCACGTCGTCCAACGCGGCCTCGACCTCGTCCATCACATAGAACGGGCTGGGGCGGGCGGTGAAAATCGCGAACAGCAACGCCAGCGCGGTCAGTGAACGTTCGCCGCCGGACAGGAGGCTCAGCTGTTTGACACGCTTGCCGGCCGGGCTGGCCTCGACCAGTACGCCGGTGGTGAGCATGTCTTCCGGGTTTTCCAGGCGCAGTCGCCCGGTGCCGCCTGGGAACAGCGTGGCGAACATCTGCTCGAATGCCTCGGCGGTATCGTCGAACGCGGATTTGAATACCTGGACCATCGTGGAATCGAGATCCTTGATGAGCTGCATCAAATCGTCACGTGATTTGACCACATCGTTGCGCTGATCATTGAGATACTTGTTCCGCTCCTCAAGCGCTTCGAATTCCTCGGTGGCCAAAGGGTTGATCTTGCCGAGTGCGGCCAGATCGCGGCGAGCCTTATCGAGACGCTTCTTCTGCTCCTGACGGTTATACGGCACGGTCTTAAAGCGGTCGGAATCGCCGTTGGTGCCGGTCTCTCCCCCGGTTTCTCCCTCTTCGGTCTCAGCCTCAGCTTCCGTCTCATCCAACGGCACAGGGTTGCCCTCATCATCCAGCACGGGCACCGGCTGTTCGGGGCCGTAATCACTAACCAATTCCTCCAAAGTGAGACCGAGTTCGTCGGACACTTTCTGCATGAGCTGCCCGGATTCGGCGGCCAACCGTTCGCGGTTTACATCCAAGGCATGTTCGCGCCCGGTCAGATCGGTGACCTTGGGCTCGATCTGGTTGCGCTGCGCGCGCAGGGCCTTGAGTTCCTCGTCATGGCTGGAGGCGGCGGCCTGCAGCTCGTCTCGTTTGGCGGCCACGTCATGCAGCGTATGCTCTACCATGGCGGCCACTGCTCGCGCGTCATCGGCCACGCCTTGCAGGTGTGCGGCCTGCTCGCGTCTGCGATCGTTCAACGCCTCGATGCGGGCGCGGCGTTCGGCGGTTTCTTTGGCGTTGTCCCGCAGCAGCCCGGCCTGTCGGCTCAGTGACTCCCCTTTGCGGCTTGCTTCGGTCCACGCGATTTTTGCGGCGACCTCATGCTCGCGAGTCAGGTTCAGTTCGCGCTCCAGCGTGCGTTCGCGTTCATCGAGTTCGTCGAAATCGGCATGTTCCGCTGTGGATTGCTGGGCCGATGCCAAAGCGCGATTGAGGTCGTCAAGCTTGAGCTGATGCTCGTTGCAATTCTCTTGGGTCTCGGTGATTTTCCTATCCAGTTGCTCGAGCTGACGGGTGAACGATGCGACGCGATCTGTGGCGGATTTCAGAGATTTCTCCGCCTGCTGGGCTTTGAGCCGGGCTTCGGTGCGTTTGGCGGATTCCTGGTCGACGAGTCGAGCCGCTTCATCGCGCTTGGTTTTGGCCTCGGCCACTTGCTCAGCCATTCCGCCGTCTTGGGCGGTCAACTGTTTGACCTGTGCCAATGCTTTGTCTCGGCGGGCGGCCAGAGACAGGTCCGATTGAGAGATTGAAGAGCCGCCGACCGCCGCCACGCCGTGTGTGAAGGTCTCGCCGTTCTTGGTGACGGCCCGCATGGCTTCGCCGAATGCCACAATCTGTTGGGCTTCGTCGGCGGTGCCGGCCGCAGCTACATCAGCCAGCAGGAGACGCACGGTGCGCACGACCGCTTCGGCCTGTGCCGGGTTCTCGGCATCCGGGTTCGCGGTGACGAGTGCTGCCAGCGCGTTGCCCGATTGCGGGGCGGCCCCCGCGTTCTCGGCGCTACTCTCCTCCGACTCCGTGCCCGGCTCTGTGGCGGGATCGCCGGCAATGCTCGCGGTCAGCACCACGGCTTTGCCGAGCTTATCTTCCCGAGCGCGTTCGAGGGCGTGCAACATGTTGCCTGCCGCGGGTACCACGATGGCGCTGGCATACTGGTCGAGCGTGGGCCACGGCTTCTTCCCAGCCTTCGGCCACATGGATGAAGTCGGTGAGTCGGCCAAGCGAGGCCACGTCCGTATCGCGCTCCAACGATCCGGAGGCATTGCGGCTGTCTAGCGTGTCGGCAAGCGCATCGGCCTTGGATTTGAGCGAGATGATCTTGGACTGTATCTCGCGCTGCTTATCGGCGCGTTCATTCAGTCGTTCGCGGCATTCGGCGAGCGTTGCACGTGCGGCGTCCAATGCGGCACCGTCATCGTCGGCAATGGAGTCCGCTTCGCTGCGCAATGCGTCCAGCTGTTGCTGGGCATCGTCGCGCTGGGAAGTCAGCGAGTCGCGTTGGGAGGCGTAATCCTTGGCGCGGCTGGTCGCCAGTTGTACGGCGGATTCCTCGCGGGCGATGAGTTCGCGCAGTCGGGCGATTTGCGCATCGCGTTCCTGTGCGGTTTTGCGCAGTTCCGTCAAGGTCTGGCGGACTGAGGCAAGCTTTTTCTCGTCGTCGGCGCGTTCCTCGGTGGCCTTGTCGAGTGCGATGCGCGCATCGGCCACGGCCTTGGTTTGTGCCGCTGCCTGAGACTCCAGTTCCTCGGCTCGTTTGACAAGCATGCCGGGATCCTCACCGAAGTTGGTGACGATCTGGCCGGCGAGTGACCGGCTGCGCTCTTCGGCCAACTGGGCGAGCGCGTTCAGTCGTTCACGGGTCTGCGAGAATTCATGCCAGTATTGGTTGGCCTTGGCGATGGCCGGACTGGATTCGGAGCTCAACGCCTCGACCTGTTCGATGCGTACTTTGACTTGGGCGAGTTCACGTTGGGCGACGGCCAGCTGGTTACGCACAGCGCCAAGCTCTTGACGTACCGTGTCGCGACGGCTCATCGAGCGTTGAGCGTCTTCGGCGTACAGGCGGGCTTGGGCGTCGCGTACGGATATCTGAATCGCGTCGGCGCGCCGGGAGATACGTGCCTGGCGTCCGAGGGGGCCGAGTTGGCGGTGAATCTCCCCCAGCAAATCGTCGAGTCGGCTCAGGTTCGTTTCGGTATTGGCCAGCTTGCGCAACGCGCGTTCCTTGCGCTTGCGGTGCTTCAGGATGCCGGCGGCCTCTTCGATGAACGCACGGTGGCCGGACGGGTCGGTCTTCAGAATCGCATCCAATCGTCCCTGGCCTACGATCACATGCATCTGCTGGCCAAGACCGGTATCGGAGAGGAGTTCCTGAATGTCGAGCAGGCGGCATTGCGAGCCGTTGATCGCGTATTCGGAGCCTCCGTTGCGGAAGATGGTGCGGGAGATGGTGACTTCCGTGTAATCGATATCGAGCGTGTGATCGGAATTATCGATGGTCAGGCTCACCTGTGCACGGCCCAATGGCGGGCGGGAGGACGTGCCTGCGAAAATCACGTCCTCCATCGAAGTGCCGCGCAGGTTTTTGGCGCCCTGCTCACCCATTACCCAGATCAGGGCGTCGACGATGTTCGACTTGCCCGAACCGTTGGGGCCGACGACCGCCGTGATGCCGGGCTCGAAGCGCAGCGTGGTGGCGGAGGCGAAGGATTTGAATCCGCGGAGGGTGAGTTCCTTGAGATACATGGCGTGAGACTGTTTTCCGTATGCCGGGTGTCCGGGTATCCGATATGCCTTGGATGCGGGTTACCGGGCGTCGGCGGAATCGTCGGTGTCGGTGTCGGCACTGGCCGTGCCGGTGCCGGCGTTACCGGCGTCACTGGCCTGTTCCTTGCCGAGGCCGAGGACGTCGAACACGTCGAAGTCGTCCGGGCTTACCGAATCCTCGAGGTTGTCGGCGGCCTCATCCTCGGCCTTGTCTGCCGGCTGATCCGAATCGTCCGGGTCAACTGCCGGCTGATGAACGGCCATAGCCTGCCTCATCGTGGGGCTGGCGTGTTCCTCAAGCATCAGGCGTGCGTCGCCGGCGGTGACGAAGCTGCCGCAGATAAGCACGCCGTGGCCGTAGCCCACGCCCAGCTCGTCCTCGGCATCGACCATATTGACGGCGGTCTGAATCGCGTCAGGCAGGTTCGCTTCCTTGATCACACGGTCACGGCCGAACACGTCCACGGCAATCTTCTCAAGCTCGTCGGCCGGCATCACGCGCTCGCGCCACGAGTTCTCGGTGACCACCACGGAGCTCAGGATCGGCTCCAGAACACCCAGATATTCCTCGACCTGCTTGTCGCGCATCATGGCGACCACACCGACCAGCTGCTTGAAGTCGTAGCTTTCCTCGATGGCCTTGCGCAGGGCTTCGGCGGCATTCACGTTGTGTCCGCCATCCAGAATGATGGTCGGTGAGGTGCGGATCTGTTCGATGCGTCCGGGAATCTTGACCGAGCTCAACGCCTCGGCCACCAAGTCGCCGTCCAGCGGGCCGTTGACCGGAATCACCACTTCGGAGGCGGCGAGCGCGGCAAGCGCGTTGTGGGCCTGATGCTCGCCGAACTTGGCGATCGGCACGCCCTCGTAAGTGCCGTTGGGCGTGGTCAGGGTGGCGACTTGGCCGCCGACTGCGGCCATACGGTCGGACGCGGTCATTTCGTAGCCGTCGCGCACGAGCATGGCGTGGTTGCGTTCGGCGGCTTCGGCGAGAATCGGCATGACGGCTTCCTCATGCGGCTGCGGGCCGATGATGGCGGTGCAGTTCGGCTTGATGATGCCGGCCTTCTCGGTGGCGATCTGTTCGACGGTGTCGCCCAGCCACTGCATGTGGTCCATGTCCACCGGGCCGATGATGGCCGCATCCGCGTTGAGCACGTTGGTGGCGTCCCACAGGCCTCCCATGCCGACCTCGACGATGGCCACGTCCACGGGCGTGTCGGCGAACTTCCAGATGGCCATGGCGGTGAGCACCTCGAAGAAGCTCATCTTCGGCTTGCCTTGCTC
>OHAF01001981.1_pt1 | contig 16917 bp, 19 predicted proteins | sample 1577041 | NCBI WGS metagenome assembly OHAF01 (sample SAMEA3541495, study PRJEB24748) | human gut metagenome | biome: human gut; feature: human-associated habitat; material: faeces | place: China | collected 2012
TTAATATTTTCAAAACGAGTATATATCAGCCTTCAACAGTTAGAATATTATTTTATTAGCACAGAATTATCCTAAGCTTCCACAATCTCAAAATCAATCTGTCTAAGCAATTTATTAGCCGAAATAACTCTAATTTTAACCTTATCGCCAATCTTATAGACCTTATTAGAATTCTCCCCAATAAGTCTTTTTCTATCTTCATCATATATAAAATACTCATTACCCAAGTTTTCAAATCTAATTAATCCTTCAACAGTATTTTCCAGCTCAACGAAAATACCAAATTGTGTAACAGAAGATACAATTCCTTCATACTCTTGTCCAATCTTATCTTGCATAAATTCAGCTTTTTTCATATCTTCACTATCACGTTCTGCCTTTGTTGCTACTTTTTCTCTTTCAGATGACATTCTTGCTCTATCAATCGCTTTTTGTTTAAAATCTTCTATAAATTTGTCACTTACAACATAATTTTCTTCTAAATACTTTGATATAATTCTGTGTATAAATAAGTCTGGGTATCTTCTAATTGGAGATGTAAAGTGGCAGTAATATTTACTTGCTATACCAAAATGTCCTTTGTTTTCTGCTTCATATCTAGCAATTTTTAGTGTTCTTAATATTAATGTTGATACTACTTTTTCTTCTTCTTTTCCTTTTATTTCTTCTAATATTTTTGAGACTTCTTTTGGGTATATTTTTTCATTTACTATTCTTATTTTTAAACCAAAGTTATATAAAAATTTATTTAGTTCTTTTACTTTTTCTATGTCTGGGTCTTCGTGAACTCTATAAATAAATGGAGCTTCTAGCCAATAGAATTTTTCTGCAATTGTTTCATTTGCACTTAACATGAATTGTTCTATAATTTCATTACTAAAACTTGTTTCATATTTTCCTATTGATATTACTTTTCCATTTTCATCTAAATCTATTTTACTTTCTGGAATATCTAAATTTAGATAACCTTGTTCTAATCTTTTTTTCTTTAGTATTTCTGCTAATTCTGCCATTAATTCAAAATTGCCTATATATTTTTCATATTTTTTTAATACTTTTTCATCTGATTTGTCCAAGATTTTTTGAACATCATGATAATTCATTCTTTCTGTTACATTTATTATTCCTTTATAAACTTCTGCTGATACAACTTCACCTTTATTATTTATTTCCATTGAGCAAGATAAGGTAAATCTATCTTGTCCTGCGTTTAGACTACAGATACCATTTGAAAGTTCTTTTGGAAGCATTGGTATAACTCTACTTAACATATATACACTTGTTCCTCTTATTTGTGCTTCTTTATCTAATAAACTTCCTTCTCTTACATAATAACTAACATCTGCAATATGCACATCTAGTCTATAATTGCCATTTTTAAGTTTTATAACTCTTACTGCATCATCTAGATCTTTGGCGTCTTCTCCATCTATTGTAAATATTATATCTTGTCTACAATCTATTCTATTTTGAATGTCTTTTTCATCTATTTTATTTCCATACTTTTTAGCTTCTTCTATAACGTTTTCTGGAAATTCTGCTGGTAAATCGTATTCTTTTATTATTGATAGCATATCTACTCCTGCTTCATCTATTGAGCCTAATACTTCAATAATTTCACCTTCTGCATTTTTGCCTTTTTGTGGATATTTTGTTATTTTTACTACTACTTTTTGGTTATTTTTGGCATTTAAAAACTTTCCTTTTGATATAAATATATCGGTTCCAAATGCTTTATCATCTGGTACAACAAAGCCAAAATTTCTGCTTTCTTGAAAAGTTCCTACTACTGTTTCTTTTTCATGTTTTATTATTTTCTTTATTTTACCTTCTGCTCTTTTTACTTTGTTTTGTTCCTCAGTAATTTCTATTAATACTCTATCACCATTTAAGGCATTCAAAGAGTCCTCTTTTGCAATATATATTTCATCTTCCCTATCATCTATTTTTACAAATCCAAAGCCTCTTTGATTTTTTCTATATATTCCCTCTGCAAAATTTTCTCCAATTAATCTATATCTATTTTTTCTATTCTTTACTATTTTATAGTTTTCTTCTAAGTATTTAATTATATCTAAAAATTGGTTATATTCTTTTTTTGGTACTCCTAAAATCATTGCCATTTCTTTAGCCTTCATTGGAGTATAATTTTCATCTTTCATAAAATTTAGAATTAATTCTTGTTTTTCCATATATATTTAATTGCTTTTGCAATTCTCCTTTCTCTTTTACATACAAAAAAAGCGAGTTTTTTCCCCGCCTTTTGATATCTTTATGCTAAATATAATATTCCTAATACTATTGTTAATACTGCAAATACAATTGATAAAATAATTGTCCATCTTTTTTGTTTTCCTTCTTTTGTTCTACCTTTATTTTTTTCATAGAAGTTATTTGTTGATGAACCTGTTATTGTTGATGATAATCCTGCATCATCTTTTGATTGTATTGTTGCTAATATTATTACAGCAAGTGCTACTATAAAATATATTACTGTTAGTATTGTTCTTATTATTTCCATTTATAATTCCTCCCTGCGGTTTTTCCGTTTTTTTATTACTTGCATATTTTACCATATTAAATTATAAAAAGCAAGTAAATATTGAAATATTTCGTTCGACAAATTTCGAGTTCCTTCTATTTTATTTAAAATATCATAAATATAAAACTTAAAATTACAGCCTTAATAATAATCCCCTCAAAAAATTTAAAATTAGTAAACTTAATTCCAATATCATTTAATTCATCATATTTTTTAACAAGACTTTCTATTTCATCTTTAGAAGAAATCCCTTTTTCTTCCATATATTCTTTTGCTAAAAATCTAGCTTTTATCATTGCATCATTTTCAAGGTATGTTCTTATTGAATAATATACTAAACCTAATACCAAAAATATTGCTAAGAATAGCATTTTATATGGTAATATTTTTAATATGCCCAAAATTGCAATAATAATAAAATATATTAAATATATATTTGAAAATAAAAAATTACTCCATAGTATTTTTTTATCTTGAATTGAGTGTAAACATTCATGAGCTATTGTTTGAATTCTTGTATAACTTTTGTTTAGATTTGCTATAAAGATTTTATTGCTCATAACTAAATATAATGTTGTATTTGCATTTGGATCTTCTTCTATTTTTACAGTATTATTGTTTACTTTTTTTAATATTTCTTCACATATTTGAGTGTTTTCTGGGTATTTACTAACTACTTTATCTAAATATTCATCTTTTTCAAATTGTTTTAATTTTTTTATTTTCACACAAAAAACTATTTTTAAAAATATGTCTATTAAGGTTAAAACTACTAATATTATTATAAATTCCATAATCCTTATAACTCTCCCTTACTTAAACTCTTTTGTATTAATAAAAATTGAGGGATTATTAAACATCCCTCTTCTCATTATTGAATTACGTCCTTTACTGCATCTCCAATAATTTTATTAACATCTGCTAATAAAATATTGAATTTCATTTCTGCTTCAAAATATTTTTTTGCAATATCATCTTGGATTAATTCTACATATAAATCTTGCATTTTTTTCACTTTTTCTTCATCATTTTTTCCTGTTTGCATTGCTGTTATTTGTGCATCATATCTAGCTTCTTCAAATTCTTTTATTTTATTTTTTAAGTCATGATTTATATTTAATGTTTCTTTCGCTATTTTATAATTTGAATATTCTTCTGATTGTTTTAATTCTTCTGCTAATCTGTTTGCTGTATCATAAACGTTCATTATTTTTTCACTCCATTTCTACTTGTGCATCTGTTGGACAAATGTTTACCCATGTATTACCATCATTAACTTTTATTTCATTTCCATTTAGGTATTCATATTTTGTTTGTTGGTCTCTTGCTGTTTTTGTACATTTTATTTTTATTGCTTTTCCATTTGTTATATAGTACCCATCAAATGTTCCTATATTTTTAAGTCCTTGTCTCCCTTTATTTTCGCTATCTGTTAATGTGTAATTGTCACAGAATGTTATTATTATGTTTTTGGTTGTTATAGCATTTCCTGTGTCCCAATCTGTTTGTGCTTTGTTTCTTGCATATCTTTTATATACTTGATTTGTTTCATCATATACATATTTTACTTTTTGTAATGTAGAATGTGGAATTGTTACAGTATTTGCTGTAATTCCATCTTCTAAATTCACTTCATCTGTAACATAATTTAATACACTTTCTTTATCAGAAGTTGTTTTATAACCTTTTGATTTTGCAGCTTTCAATAAAGCTTCTGTACTTGTTACTGCATTGTGTGGTGCTGATTTATCTTTTACTCTCCAGAATGTTGATGTACTTTCTGTTATTCCATTTAAATTATTGATACTATATTTTTTTATATCACTTTCGGCTTGTGGGCTCCATCCATAATGTGCATATATTGCATCATTTTCCATTGCATAGTCTATAAAATAGTGTCTTGAACTTCTTACTGGTCCTATTTTATCAACAGTTACTCCTTTAAATATTGCCATTAATCTTGTTTCTCCACCTTCGACTATAATTTCATATACCATATATGCTTTGTTTAAACCTGCTTGTGGCCATGCTTGATTATGATTATCTATCATTACTGCTATTGGTCTATCTTTTCCATTAAAAATTTGTACTTTTTTCTCCTCTATTCCTGCAGTTAATATACTATTTTCTGTGTTGTTTGTTTCTGCAACTTCTTGTGTTTCATTATTTTTCTTGTCACTTATAATTTTGTAAGCCATAACTATACCTGTTGCAATTATCAATATTATTAATATTCCTATTAATATTTTTGTACCTTTTCCTTCCATAAAAACTCCTTTAATCTCTTGTTATTTTTAATTCATTTAGAATTTTTTCTTCTTTTGGTCTCATTTCTTTTTTGTCTTCTTCTTTTATATGGTCATACCCCATTAAATGATAAAAACCATGTACTAACATATAACTTAGTTCTCTTTCAAAACTATGTCCATATTCAATTGCTTGTTCTTTGACTTTTTCTATTGATATTATTATATCTCCTAATACATCTTCATGTTCAAAGTCTTGTTTTGCTATTTTTTCTTCTAATTCTTTTCTTTCAAACATTGGAAATGATAATACATCTGTTGGTCTATCAACTTGTCTATATTCCTTATTTATTTTATGTATTTGTTCTGGTGTTGTAAATGTTATTGTTATTATTAATTTTGAGTCTAATAATTTTTCTTCTTCATAACATTTTTGTAATACTTTTTCTACAATTTTATCATAGCTTTTATCTTCTGCTAAATCTAAATATGTAATTTCATACATTATGCACTCACCCTATTTTCTTTTTGTTTTATTGTTCCTATATATTTTTCTGCTGTTCTACAAGTATTTTTTAATTCTCTTATAGCTCCATAGTCTACTAATTTTCTTTTATAATATACAATGATTTTTGAGTAATCAAATTTTGTATTTTGAATTTTTTTCATATCATCTTTTATAAATAATACTTCTTTTTGTCTCATATATTCAACAAAATCTACATCTTTTAGTTTTGATATCTCTTTATACTTGTCCCAGAATTTTTTATAGTTTTCTCTTTCTTTCATATTTTCCCAATATACTTTTGTTGATAGTAGTTTTATATTATAATCTTCTATCAAATTAATTAGCATATTGTATGCATTTTCTCTTTTTACTGCCATTTTTGTATCTTGAACTAATATTCTTGCATCTTTTAATAGTTTTTCATAACATTGTTCTGCAACTATTAATGGTATACTATGTGTAAATAATTTTCTGCTTATTCCTAGTAGTATCATATTTTTTTCAATGTTATCTTTTGTATCTAATTTTCCTACTGAATATGCTTCATATTTTTCGTAATCTTCTATTATGTCTTTAAATTCTTCTTTTTGTCCTATGCTCATTTTTAATATTAATATATTTTGAATATATTCTTCTAGTGTATAGAATATTTTTACATAAATCCAATCATTTGATGAATCATATATATTTGTTGTATCTGCTAATTTGATTGAATAATTTTTTAATATTGATTTATATAAACTGTCCATTTTAGAAACATAGAATTTATTATATTTATTTAGAACTTTTTCTTTTAGATTGTTTTCTACTCCATCTTTGTCTAATTCTAATAAATATTTTTGTTTTCTGTATTTATAATCCATATATTCTTTTTCTTTTAAGCTTGTAACTTCATAATATCTTGATAAAGCATCTTTTTCAAATTCTGAAGCTGTGTTGTTTTTTACTTTTTTATATATTGAATCCATAACATATTTATCTAGTGCTTCTAAATAAACTGTGTATGCATTATCATATTTTTTTTCTAATTCTTCTTGATTAAAATCTTCGTTTTCTTTTGTATAGTTTTCATATGCTTTTATTACTGCATTTCTTTTCATTGAAATTAACATTCCATTAATTCCTATTTTGGTCGGAATTAACATCTTTGATATTGTTTTTGTTAGTTTGTTAAAAAAAGTAGTATTTGTTCCTGTTATTCTAAGGCTTCTTTCTTCCATTTAAATCATCCTTCCACGTATCTCTTTGAGAAATCAAAAAACTATTTTTTCATTTGTCCCTATGTTTTCAAGTACTTCATATGTAACTACAACTTCTAATCCATCTTCTTTTTCGTATGTATTAATATTTTTATTTACAATTTTGTTACTATCTGTAATATTTTTGTTCAATTCTTCTTCTAATTGTTGTACCCCTAAGTTTTTAGCTTGTTCAAAATCGTAATTTTTAGTTTCTTCTTTTTCTTCTTTATTTGTTGTTTTTATTAATGTGATTGGTAAATAAAAATCTGAAAATAGTTTAAATTTCTTTTCTGCGTCTATTGTATCATAAATTTTGAATTTTGAAACCCTTTTTGATAAATTTATTTCAAAATTATTAAATTTTATTTTATATTTATTCTCAACATTTCCTGTTTCACTTCTTTCCGTAGTGTTATATAATATTTTTGTACTCTTTGTATACCAAACTTTAGCTTCAATATCTCCTTGTGCATGAACATATCTAATTCCTGTATATTTTCCTTCCATCCACCCATTTATAAGTACAGTTCCAACCTTTACAGTATCTCCTACATTTACTGCAAGAGTTCCATTTTTTGCATTTATTTTTGTTATCACCCCCACTTTATCTGATACTATATTACAATAATCTTCTTCATCTACTATATCTGGTTTTCTTTCAGCTTTTACTAATTTTACAATTGCATTTGTTCCTTTTAATTCAATTCCCATCCAAGCAATATCATTTCTTTTTAATCTTATTTGATTTATGATTTCTTTTGTGTTTATTTTATTTTTCATTTTCCCTGTTTCTAGTCCTGCTGATGTTATATCTTCATATATATTGTCTAATTGTTCTGCATTTTCTATTTTTATTTCTATATTCCAAATAAAATTTGATGATATTCCAATCAATATTAATATAAGTAATAAAAATCCAAAAAATATTTTTCTTTTTTTGTACCTATTAAATAAAAATGGTAACCCTTTTTTCTTGATTATCTTTACTTTGCATTTTGTTTTCTTTGCTATTTTCTTTATTTCTTTAAAATCTTTTATACCTATATTTAGATTTAATTGTACACTTTTGTCCCTTTTTAAATTCCATATTATTATTTTATTATTTCTACATATATTAATAAATCTTTCTATGTAATAACCTTCTACAGTTATTCTAACATAACCAAGTATATAATTTAATAATATTTTTATGAACATTTTTCTTCCTTTCGTTTTTTTATTCATCAAAATTTCTTTCAATATCAAACTTTTCAATTTTCCCAGTAACTTTTATGTCATCATTTGTCATATTTTCAAGTCTTAATTCATAACCATTAACATTTATAATTCCTAAACTTGTATTTATTCTTATGTAATAATCTTCATATTCTAATATTCCTTTGAAATTTTCGATAATCATTTCATTAAATCCTGTTATTGTTATTTTAGGAACATTTGAATATATTTCTTGTGGAATTTCTAAAAGTCTATCTATTCTAGAAATATTCTTTTTATTTTTTTTCACAATATTCCTCCTATATTAAGATTTAAATTCATCTAAAGATTTAAACTCATACCCCATATTTTTTATTTCTTTAATTATATCTCCTAAAAGTTCTGTATTTGTTTTTGAGTTTCCATGTAATAACATTATTTCTCCATTGTGAACATTGTCTAATATTTTCTTTTTAGCTTGTTCTTTATTCGGTTGATCTTTTTCATTCCAATCCGCATATGCAAAAGACCACATTACTGTTTTATAACCTAATGAATTTGTTACAGCTAATGTTTTTTCACTATATTCCCCCATTGGTGGTCTTATATATTTCATTTCATATTGAAATTTTTCATACATAGCCTTATGCAAATCCATTACTTCTGAATTTATTTGACTTTCTGTTAAAGATGGCATACTTTTATGGTTAACAGTATGGTTTCCTACAATATGTCCTTCATCTATCATCTGTTTTACTAATTCTGGTTGTGTATTTAAGTAATGAGCTGTTATAAAAAAAGTTGCTTTTACATTATTTTCTTTTAAAGTTGCTAAAATTTGACTTGTATAACCAGCTTCATAGCCTTCATCAAAAGTTAAATATACATTTTTATCTACATTATTTCCAATCGCTAATCCCTCATTTTTTTCTAAAATTTCTTTATTTGTTTTTCCTAAATCTGGTTGTTCATGATTGTCATTTCTTTTTATTCCCCATCCAATTTTCTTATTACTCAAATTTTGTGTACTTGTCAAAATTGACTCTTCTTGTTTATTATTTTTTATTGAAACCAATGTTACTATTAAAATTAATATTATAACCACTGGTAAACTAATTTTTATTATTCGTTTCATTAAAAATCAACTCCAATTCTTTTTTTAATTTTATGTTTTTCTTATAAAATTATTACAATTGAATTTTTACTTTTTCTTTTTCTATTTTCATTACACAAATTTACATTTTTTTACATTTTATTTTCATTATTGACATTCTTCGTGTGACTTGTAAACATTATTAATATCAATACTTTTACCTTTTGGCTAATTTTACAAATTTTCTATTGACATCAGAAAAATTTTGGATTATATTGTACTTACTTTTGGAAAAAAAAGGAAATTTTATATTTTTTGTCGAACTTATTTTTTCAAATTTTTTATACATTTTTATAGGAGGGGATATTATGTTAAATTTTGTTATTTGTGATGACAATCTAAATATTTTAGATAAATTCTCAAAAATTCTTGATAATATTTTTATTAAATACGGTTATGATGCAAAAATTGGTTTAAAAACTGATAATGTTGATGAACTTTTAGAATATATTGATGAAAACAAAACTGACGTATTAATTTTAGATATTAACCTGAAATCTAATAAATCTGGATTAGAAATTGCATCTATAGTTCGAGAAAAAAATAAAGATACTTATTTTATTTTTACAACAGCACATTTAGAATATGCTATGATGGCATATAAATTCAAAACTTTCGATTATCTAGCTAAGCCTGTTACTTCTGACAGATTAGAAGAAACTGTCGTTAGACTTTTTAATGATATAAACGGCTTACCAAAAAGATATATCAAAATTGATAATAAGAAAACCATTATAGATGAAAATGAAATATTGTTTATAAAACGTGATGGTATGAAGTTGATTTTCCATACTAAGAATCGTGATTATGAAACATATAGTTCTTTTAATAAAATTCAAGATTCTTTACCAAGTAACTTTGTAAGAGCTCATAAGTCTTTTATTGTTAATATTAATAACATTGTAAATTTAGATCCAGTTGGTAATATTGTTTATTTTGGAGATAATTCTAATTGCGATATTGGACCTAAATATAAGAAAGATTTAATGGAGGAGGTTAAGAAAAATGGAATTTTTAAATAATATTTGGACTGCTATTAGTACGCCGAATGAAACTTTAATTACACTATTGTCTATACCTTTGTTAATATTTATTGAAGCACCTTTAACATTTTACTTAATTTCTAATTTTTTTAATATTAAATTTAGTAAAAAACAAGCTTTTATTTACATAGCCTCTACTGTAATTACAGCACTAATAGCAAATTATGTTATAGCATGGCCTTTTAACATTGTATTAAATTACTCATCTGCTTTTATAATTTTATTTTTCATTATGAAATTAAATTTTATACAATCTCTTATAGCCACACTATTTCCTAGTATTGTCTTTAATTTGGCAGTAAATTTAATAGCAAATCCATACTTAGATTTACTAAAAATAAATTTAGAACAAAGTGCTACTATTGCAATTTATAGAATTCCATTCGTATTATTAGCATATTTAATTGTTTTTATATTCTGTTTAATATTGAAATATAAAAAAATAACTATAAATATTCTAGAAAATTTTGATAAAAGAACAAAAACTATAATAACTTTAAATTTTATTTTCGGTTTTTTAAATATATTTTTACAAGGTGTTTTAAGTGTTAGATATATTGATATATTACCTATAGAATTTACATTCTTTAATTTTATATCATTACTATTTTATTTTGGATTAAGTTTTTATAGTTTAGCTAAAATTATGAATTTAGTAACAACTACACAAAAATTAGAAAATGAAAAAGAATATAATAAAACATTGCACATTTTGCATGATAGTGTTAGAGGTTTCAAACATGATTTTGACAATATTGTTACAACTATTGGTGGATATATAAAAACAAATGATATGAAAGGATTAGAAAAATATTATTCTCAACTTGAAGAAGATTGTGAAAAAGTCAATAACTTGTACATTTTAAATCCGGATATAATTAATAATCCTGGAATATATAATTTACTTACAACAAAATATAGTGAAGCAATTGAAAAAGGAATAAAAGTAAATTTAACATTTTTATTAGATTTAAATAATTTACATATGAAGATCTATGAATTTGCTAGAATGCTTGGAATTCTATTAGATAATGCTATTGAGGCTGCTTCAGAATCTGACGAAAAAGTTCTAAACATAGTTTTTAGAAATGATTCCAAAAATAACAGAAATATAGTTTTAATAGAAAATACTTATAAAGATAAAAATGTTAATATTGATGAAATTTTTAATAAAGGTGTTACTGGAAAAGAAAATCATACTGGACTTGGATTATGGGAAGTAAAACAAATTTTAAAGAAAAATAATAATATCAATTTATATACAAATAAAAATGATACTTATTTTTCCCAACAATTAGAAATTTATTATTAAAAGATAGATTTATTAAATATCTATCTTTTATTTTTATTCTATAAAAAAAGAACAGCTTTTGCTGTTCTCGCATTAAGGATTGTATGTAACATTAAAGTATATTGTGATTTTAATAAGAGCATTGTCGAACTACTCTTATTAAATTTAAAAACATTAATTAATCTTTTTTTACTAGACTAGCTGGCATTTTTGGTTGATGTAACATTGCCCAAATAAAGCAAGCTGTATTAGTAGATTTTGCATATTTTTCTGCCATTTTTGCTAATAATTTTAACATAAAGGTTTCCTCCTTTGTTTATATATATAATATAAAAATACTGCCGGCATGTATTTTTAATATTAACAATTTAATTTGTAGCATTTCCATAAACTTCGTAACCATATTTGTTATTTGTTAATTTATAAGCCAATCTTGTAATCATACAAGTTTGTACAAAATAACCAAATATAATTAGATTAGAAATTATATTACTTGGTACTACTGCTGATATTATTAAACCTAGTATAAAAAATATGTATGATAATATCATTTTCTGTTTTCTAACTTTTTTACTTATTATTGGTACATCTTCTGTATCTGCTGGAGCATAAAGTTTTATCATTATTACTCCAAACAAACCAACTATACCAATCATAATATATTTTGTAATATCAGTTAAAACAATATTTTTTGCCAAAATTGCAATTCCACAATAAAATGCTGTTGTTGATACTATGCATCCTATATGTGTTTTTAAATGAAATCCACCAGATGCTCCTTTGTATGGTAATAATATCAAAAATGTTAATAATGTTAAGTTAAATACTCCTAATATATAAGCCAAAAATAACATTATAAATATTTTTGGAATTTCACCAATTAAAATTTGTAATCCAAAATTAATTACTTCTGCTCTTTCATCATCAATTTCTGGCATCTTTTTTCTAATTTTACATGTTAGAGATTCTGTGATTTTATCTATCATTTTTCTCACCACACTTTTTTCTTATGTTGAAATGATTTTAACATTATTTTTTTAGTTTCTAATTTTTCTTTTATGAAAAGATTTATTATTTTTGCATCTTTTCTCTTTGCTTTTTTCATAAAAGATTTTCAATATTTGACAAAAAAATGGTATAAATGACAAAAAAAGAAACCGCTACTAACGATTTCTTAATATACACCATGTTCCTACGCTTTCTGGTAAATCCTTAAATGTCATCTCCTCTTTTGTTATAGGATGCTTAATAGTTAATTCATATGCCCATAAAGCAATTTGTTTTCCCTGTCCCCTTGTTCCATATTTTTGGTCTCCAAATATGCTATGACCAAAATTTGATAATTGAACACGTATCTGATGATGTCTTCCTGTATGTAAATTCACTTTTACTAAACTCAAATTTTTGACTTCATCATATTTTATAACATCATAATCTAATTTAGCAAATTTTGCATTTTTCTTACCTTTATTTACTACCTTACTTATATTATTTCTTTCATCTTTATATAAATAATCTTCTAAAGTACCACTTTTATTCTCTATCTTTCCATCTACAACAGCTAAATATTTTTTCTTAAAAACTTTTTCTCTTACTTGGTCACTTAATCTTGATGCTGCTTTTGAAGTTTTTGCAAAAATCATAATTCCACCAACTGGTCTATCAAGTCTATGAACTAGTCCTAAATATACATTTCCAGGTTTATTATATTTTTCTTTTATATATTGTTTTACCATTGTAAGCATATCTATATCACCAGTTTTATCTGATTGAGATGGAACATTTGGAATTTTCTCTACTACGATAATATGATTATCTTCATATATTACTTTTAATTTCTGCATTTTATTTCTCCCATCTACCATATATTCCACATGGTAAAACAAGTTTTGATTCTTCCATTGGAATTCCAATTTCTCCTGATTCTAGTTTTCCTTTATATTTTTTAGCAACTGTTAAATTCAAAATATCTTCCAATACTTTACTTGAAATACCTGTTGTATATGAATTTATTAAGAAAAATAATGGATTATCTGATAATACATTTGTACATAATTCTACTAAATCATATATATTATTTTCAAATTGCCAAACTTCCCCATTTGCACCTCTTCCATATGATGGTGGGTCCATTATTATTGCATCATATTTATTTCCTCTTCTTATTTCTCTATTCACGAATTTTACAACATCATCTACTATATATCTTACAGGTCTATCTTTTAATCCTGAAGATTCTATATTTTCTTTAGCCCAAGTTGTCATTCCTTTTGAACTATCTACATGACACACTGAAGCCCCAGCTGATGCACAAGCAACTGTTGCACCACCTGTATATGCAAATAAATTTAAAACTTTTATTTCTCTTTTTTCTGATTTTATTTTATTAATCATCCAATCCCAATTAACTGCTTGTTCTGGAAATAAACCTGTATGTTTAAATCCCATTGGTTTAATATTAAAAGTTAAATTTTTATATTTTATTTGCCATTGTTTAGGCATTTTTTTGTTGAATTCCCATGAACCCCCACCAGAACTACTTCTATGGTATGTTGCATTTATTGAATTCCATTTTTTAGGATAACTTTTGTCTTTCCATATTATTTGTGGATCTGGTCTAGAAAGTATAACATCTCCCCATTTTTCTAATTTTTGTCCATCTGCCATATCTAATATTTTATAATCTTTCCATTCATTTGCAAGTTTCATTTTCTCTTTTTTATAGCTTAAAAAAATAGCTACTATTCCTCCTCTTTTTAGAATAGTTCTATTTTATCATATTTTTATATATTTTGCAAAACTTTCATAAAAGTATAGATTAAATAAAAATTAACAAAAGACAATGTCAAAAAACTCGTACAAGCAACAGAAAAAAATTTATGTTTTTTTATAAAATTCAATACCTTACTTGTTTTCTTTTCTTTTGGCAATTCAAGCCTGTCCAATCTTGCATTATATTTAATATTAAAAACATTCTCCATATATTTTTTCCCCCTTATCTCTTATATGTATATGCGTTAATTGGAGATTTATTCCTATTTTTTTATAAAATATTTCCACATTCAAAAAAAGTCAGATTATTTAATCTGACTTTTAATCTCTTTTGCTAAATTTTCATTTATTCCCTTAACCTTCGTTAATTCTTCAACACTTGCATTTTTAATATTTTTAACACTACCAAATTGTTTCAAAAGTTCCTTTTTCTTAGCATCACCAATACCATTTACCTCATCTAATTCTGATTTAGTAATAGATTTTTCTCTTAACTTTCTGTGATAACTAATTGCTGTATCATGAACTGTATCTTGAAATTTTGTTATTAAATTCATTAGATTTTCTGATATTTCTAATTCATTTCTATTTTCATCCATTAAAGCTCTAGTTTGGTGTTTATCGTTTTTAACCATTCCAAATACAGGAATTTCTAAATTATATTTTTTTAATGCTGTTTTTATTGCTCTTATTTGTGTAATACCTCCATCTGCAAAAAATGCATCTGGTAATTTTCCAAATCCTCCATCTGGATTTTCTATTGAATGTGCTATTCTTCTTGTAACAACTTCTTCCATACATTTAGGGTCATCTTGTCCTATTACTGTTTTTATTTTAAATCTTCTTGATAAATTCTTTTTTATAACTCCATCTTGCATTACACACATTCCAGCTACCATATATTCTCCTGAAATATTTGATATATCAAATGTTTCTATTTTTCTTGGTAATTTTTCCATTTTTAGAACATCTTTTAATTCCATTAAAATTTCTGATTTATCTTTTTCTTTATTTTCTAAAGTAACTTTTGCATTATTTTCTGCCATCTCTACAAATCTTAATTTTTCGCCTTTTTTAGGGCTTTTTAATTCCACTTTTTTTCCTAACATTGTGGATAACCATTGTTCTATTATGTCTTTTTCAGGCAATTCTTCTCTTAACATTATTTTACTTGGAATATTTGGATTATCTAAATAGTATTGTTTTATAAATCCAGCTAAAATCTCACTATTATCCATATCTTTTAATTCATTAAAAAAGTAATGTTCTCTACCTATCATTTTACTTCCACGTACAAAGAATATTTCTATACATACTTCTATCTCTGATTTATATAATCCTATTACATCTATGTTATTTTCAGATATATTAGAAACTTTTTGTTTTGCTGATGCTCTTTCTATTGCAATTTTTCTGTCTCTTAAATATGCAGCTTTTTCAAAATCTAATTTTTGTGATGCTTCATGCATTTGCGTATCTAAATCTCTTAAGATTTTTTCAGTTTTTCCTTCTAATAAATCTATTATTTCATCTATTTGTTTTCTATATTCTTCTGGTGTAACATACCCCATACATGGTGCTAAACATCTATTTATATGGTAATTCAAGCATGCTCTTGTATTTGATTTAAAATTTTTACATTGACGTATTTTATATTTCTGTTTTATAAAGTTTACCATTTCTTTAGCAGCACCTGGATTAGCATATGGTCCAAAATATTTTGCTCCATCATTTAATAATTTTCTTGTTATAAATACATTTGGATATTCTGATTTTACGTCTATTTTTATGTATGGATATGTTTTATCATCTTTTAATAATACATTGAATTTAGGTCTATTTTTCTTAATTAAATTACATTCTAGAATCAATGCTTCTGCTTCATTATCAACTACTATATATTCAAAATGGTCTATTAAACTTACCATTTTCTTTATTCTTTCAGTTTTATTTGTTTTCCTAAAATATGACCTAACTCTGTTTTTTAGAGAAACTGCTTTTCCAACATATATAATGTTATCATTTTTGTCTCTCATTACATATACTCCAGGCTTTCCTGGTAATTTTTTTAATTCTTCCTCTATATTAAACATATTTTTCACCTATCTATTTAATATTATATACTAATTACTGAATATAAATCAATATTTTATATAAAAAGACCCCCTTATTCAAGGGAGCCCATTAGGTTTTATCCAACTAACCTCACTTTGCTAAAGTTCTCGTATCTAACAATTGATACGTTTACATCCTGAATTGCAGCTAGTAAAACATTAAGCTGTCTATTTGCTTTAGGCAAATTCACATCAATTTCCTCTGGAGTTTTCTCCTGAAGCCAGTAGCTTATTTTTTCTGCATACGTAAACGATCTTTGATGAAACCTGTGATAGCAATACGCATCACACTCTTCAGCTGTCATATTAAATGACTTGTTATCAAATTTCATCTGATACTTAGATCTTAACACAAACTGCAAATCAGACAATGCAATTTCTAATCGGTTAAGTTCTGATCTTAACCGCTGTAAATACAAATCAGGATCTTTTAATGTCCAATCTGTATTTTCCTTTTGTAATGGCGAACCATGAATTGCATCATCCAATTCAAAAGAATGCTTCGCTAAGTTTCTGGTTACATGAAATATTTTATACTCTTTCATATAAAACCTCCTTATGTCTATAAATTTTAATGCAAAAATGATTGTATCATATTATGTAAATTTTGTCAAATATAATTAAAATATTCTTAAAAAAACCTTGCACTATTTTTATTTATATAGTAATATAATACCATAATTGAAAGTTGCAAAAAATTAAAGAAAGGAGTTAGTAATTAACAAGCGCCAGGACCATATTTTATGGTTGACGAGGTCTAGAGTTTATCGAAATATTCGGCGGATGCTCTAGGGCTCTCTATGGTCCTTATAA